>Ga0206126_10000461_pt1 | contig 53558 bp, 38 predicted proteins | sample Helgoland_Spring_5_FD_148621 | JGI IMG/M metagenome (GOLD analysis project Ga0206126, IMG submission 148621) | Pelagic subsurface seawater microbial communities from Kabeltonne, Helgoland, North Sea - Helgoland_Spring_Bloom_20160412_1 | ecosystem: Environmental > Aquatic > Marine > Epipelagic ...
GAGCCCGTTGTCGTCGTCACAGTCAGTGTTGCCACACGCACAGTCGCCCGAATTGACCGCGGTCCCGTTCGTGTTGGCGCAGTACGGGACATTGTCGCACTGGTTCCTGAACGCGTCGCAGAACAGCCCCGTGTCAGTTGTACAGTCAGTGTTGCCACACGTGCAGGTCTCAGAGTTGACCGCGGTGCCGTTCGTGTTGGCGCAGGGGACAAAGTCGCATCGGTTTTCGCCGGCAAAACAAAAGAGCCCGTTGTCGTCTTTGCAATCGGCGGTGCCACACGTGCAGTCGCCCGAATTGACCGCGGAGCCGTCCGTGTTGGTGCATGACGCCACGGGTTTGCACTGGTTCCTGAACGCGTCGCAGAACAGTTTGTCGTCTTTGCAGGCCGTGTCCCCACACACACAGGTCCCGAGGTTGGCCCTGCCGCCGTCACCGTAGGGGCAGTCGGGGACCTCCGTTTCGCACAGGCAGGCATTGGAATTGCCGTAGTCGCAGGAGATTGTCGAGGTCGTGTACTCGTTGAATCGCAGGTAGCCCCCAATAGTGGTGTAGTGAAGGTCAGAGCATCCCCGCGGGTAGCCAGAACCAAAATTACCGGTGTGCGCGGTCGTGTCCGACCAGCCGACCTGTTCCGCGGCCGCCCCGCATGCCGCTGCGTCCTCTATGTATTCGTACCCATTGGACGCGCACGTGCCCGAGGTCACGATGAGGTACAGTAACTTGTGCAAGCCGGGCATCTTATTACACGAGCTCTTGGACTTGTCGCAGTAAAGTCCTGTATCAGTTGTACACTCGGTGGTGCCGCACGCGCAGGTGTCAGAGTTGACCGCGGTCCCGTTCGTGTTGGCGCAGTTCGGTGCGAAATTGCACTGGTTGTTGTTCGCGTCGCAGAAAAGTCCTGTATCAGTTGTACAGTCAGTGTTGCCACACGTGCAGTCGCCCGAATTGACCGCGGAGCCGTTCGTGTTGGCGCAGTTCGGCACATCGTCGCACTGGTTCCTGGACGCGTCGCAGAACAGTTTGTCGTCTTTGCAATCGGCGGTGCCACACGTGCAGTCGCCCGAATTGACCGCGGAGCCGTTCGTGTTGGCGCAGTTCGGCACATCGTCGCACTGGTTCCTGGACGCGTCGCAGAACAGTTTGACGTCTTTGCAATCGGCGGTGCCACACGTGCAGTCGCCCGAATTGACCGCGGAGCCGTTCGTGTTGGCGCAGTACGGCACATCGTCGCACTGGTCCACATCGCAGTAAAATCCTGTACTATTTGTACAGTCCGCGGCGCCACACGTACAGTTGTCCAAATTGTTTATTGTTTTGTCTTTGTTGGCGCATGACGAGTAGGGTTTGCACTGGTTCCTGGACGCGTCGCAGAAAAGTCCTGTATCAGTTGTACAGTCGGCGGTGCCACACGTGCAGTCGCCCGAATTGACCGCGGAGCCGTCCGTGTTGGCGCAGTACGGCAAATCGTCGCACTGGTTCCTGGACGCGTCGCAGAAAAATCCTGTAGTAATTGTACAGTCGGCGGTGCCACACGTGCAGTCGCCCGAATTTACCGCGAAGCCATCCGTGTTGGCACAGGTGGGTGCAGGACTGCACCGGTCGTCGTTGGACGTGTCGCAGAAAAATCCTGTACTAATTGTACAGTCGGCGGTGCCACACACACATTTGTCCGAATTTACCGCGGAGCCATCCGTGTTGGCACACGTGGGGATTATGCTGCACCGGTCGTTGTTAGACGCGTCGCAGTAAAGTCCACTGCCGGGCGTGCAGACCGCATTTCCACACCAGCAGGTCCCGAGGTTGGCCGTGCCGCCGTCGCCGTGGGGGCAGTCGGGTGCTGTCAAAGAGCCGACGGTCGTGTGCAGGCCGGGCATCTTACTACACGAGCTCTTGGAGGCATCGCAGAAAAGTCCACTGCCGTCACTCCCGGACGTGCAGACCGCATTTCCACACCAGCAGGTCCCGAGGTTGGCCGTGCCGCCGTTACCGTAGGGACAGTCGGGGACCGTGGTACTTGTGGCACACAGGCAGGCTTTGCTGTCGTAGTAGCTTTGTTCGTAGCAGTTTCCCTCGTAATTCTTGTAGTGGTAATCTTTTCGTGTAAAATAAAGGAACCCGTCTAACTGTTGGTGGCATCCCCACGTGTAACCGTAATTTGCCCATCCTCGGGTAGCAGTTGTGTCCGCCCAGCCGACCTGTTCCGCGGCCGCCCCGCATGCCGCTGCGTCCTCGATGTATTCGTACCCATTGGTCGCGCACGTGCCCGAGCCGGTCACTTCCTTGTACTCCGTCTTGTGTAGGCCCGGCATCGTACTGCACGAGCTCTTGGAGGCATCGCAGTAAAGTCCTGTATCAGTTGTACACTGCGCGTTGCCACACGTGCAAATATTAGTATTTTTTACGGCACCAGTGGCGTCTGCGCAGACGGGGGCGTGGTCACATGTACTCGTGTTGCCGTAGCAGTGCATGCCGGTTTCCGCCGTGCATAAAGAGAGGTCGCTGCCACATATACATGTGTCGGAACCATGATGAGGAACGGAACCATCCATGTTCGTGCATATACGTGCGGAGTCACCGCCGCTCGAGACAAATCCGTCTACTGTGGCCGCGCACTGGCCTACTGGTGCGTAGCAGAACAATCCTATGTCCGCGGTGCATTCTGTTGCATTTGGCCCGCATGTACATCTGGTAGAGGATGCGTGTGGTGCCGAACCGTCCGTGTGGAAGCATGGCGGCTTCTCATTGTAAATAATCTCCTGCAGCATCTGCTTAAACGAATCCCATAAAGTCTGGTCCGAATCGGTGTTCTGACCCGAATCGGGGTTGATGTCAGAACCTTGAACACTGAGCGGGCCGTCGATTTTCATAGAGCCGCGCACGTGTATCGTTGTTTTGGAGTTGACTTGTACGGCGACACTAAGAAGCAGGGCGTACACCAACTTCATCCCGATGTTCATGTATCATTTGGTATGGTCCTATTTATACTATAATTTGAAGCGATATTTGTGTAACTGTGAACACGGTATTTCACTGGTTTACCAATCTGAGTCGTCGCGGCGTCCAAGTAGGGTACCGAGGACGCGGATTTACATGCGGGCGTTGGCGATCAACAGCGAGTGGCAAGTTTGCCACGGCGATGGGCAGAGAATCAACAGCGAGCGGCGAATATTCCACGGCGATGGGCTACAAATCAACAGCGAGCGGCCAACAATCCACGGCGATGGGTAGACTATCAACAGCAGGCAACTGGGCCACGGCGATGGGGGAGGAAACCACAGCGAGTGGAGTAAATTCTATGGCGATGGGCTTTTCAACCACAGCAAGTGGCGATTCTTCCACGGCGATTCAATATGCGCTGCAATCACACAGTTCGCCGCGGAAAAAACAACGGTATACCCCCTCGTGTCGGGCCCTCACACTTGCGCAGATTATGGTTTCGACATAATAAAAAATAAGGACGACTGCACAACGGGGGTGACCGCTACGATTGGGTCGTGGCGTACAGGGTTCGTGCAGGATATAGATTCTGATAAGACCACAGGATGCACGTATGATACTTACAATGGGCAGGTGTGGTACAACTCACGGGAATCTGAAAGTTTATGTAATCAAAACGGGGTGGGCAGCCCCCAACAAGATTACAAAGGGTGCGTGTGCACCACGACGCTCCCCACCTGTCCGAACGGCGACGGGACCGTTGCAAACATGTGCGCATGTGCGTGTGGCAACACCGCTTGTACGGCTGAAACGGGGCTCTTTTGTGACGCGTCCAACAACAAGTGTGCAAGTGGCTAACACGAATACATCGCGTTCGCAGCGGCGTGCAAATCGGGTCAGACCTCCTGCAATCTTGCGGAGGGCGACGGAAGGAATTAGATGACGAGATTTAATTTAATTTAAATTAAATTCTATCCGTTCCATTGTTTTCGATTTTTTCACTATAAATATGTCTACATGCTGAACATGAAATGTGGCGGCTACTGGCGTTGACTTTTGCTGTGGCTCACGGTGATTTGCTCACCGAAGATTCGGACCATAATATTCACGTATTCCAGAAACATTCGTGGCCAACATCGTTGCGCAGCAACATGCTGGACACTGCAATTACCAAAACGCTGCATGTGCATGGAAACTTGGACGTGGAAGGCAAGTTGGTCCATGGCGCCATTATCTTGAACATTACGAACCTGGCGTCAAAGACTGAACTGGCTGAAGCAGTAGCAGCGTCAACAGCCGGTTTGAACATTACGAACCTGGCGTCAAAGACTGAACTGGCTGAAGCAGTAGCAGCGTCAACAGCCGGTTTGAACATTACGAACCTGGCGTCAAAGACTGAACTGGCTGAAGCAGTAGCAGCGTCAACAGCCGGTTTGAACATTACGAACCTGGCGTCAAAGACTGAACTGGCTGAAGCAGTAGCAGCGTCAACAGCCGGTTTGAACATTACGAACCTGGCGTCAAAGACTGAACTGGCTGAAGCAGTAGCAGCGTCAACAGCCGGTTTGAACATTACGAACCTGGCGTCAAATGTTTTTTATTCCACTGACGAAGTTGACGCTAAAATTGCCGCCGTGCAAAGTGCGACTTCAGGTTTTCTATCCGTACAAAACAATTCGATAACGATTGGAAGCACCGTACTCAGTGAGCAAACTTTGAAAGATTTGAATGACCTGGTGGACATCACTGACATAACGATTGAGAACAACATAACGATTGGAAGCACCGTACTCAGTGAGCAAACTTTGAAAGATTTGAATGGTTTGCTTGCATTGAACTTGACCAAGTTGGCGGCTCTACTGGACATCACTGACATAATCGACTAAAATTAATTAATTCGACTGAATTCTAACTTAAGTTTATTTCTACCGTCTATTCGTTGACACGGGTTTTTAAATTAAAAAAACACTCGCAAATATGGTTCGTAAAATTGCGCACCAATGTTTCTAGATTCTGCACATGCCCAGTATGAATGAATGAATGAATGCGTGCTCGCCTATATTTAACCTCTAATTATACATTAAGCATCGGGTCCTGCCTAGTGCGTCTGAGTTGACCTCTTCCCCACAACAGAGTGTCTTATCATATCGGTAGATCATCTATCTGTGTTTCCACAGCAGAGTGTCGTATCCTACCGTGAGTAGATCCTCTAACTGCGTCTCCAGTCGTTCAGGGCTTCGTAAATTAAATCTTGGGCATGAGGGACGCGCACGCAGGCCTTGCGCGCGCACTCGTGCGAACATTCCATTCTCAGATTAGTAGTTTTTTGCGTCGTGAAAAAGTTCGTAGACCAGCGAGGTCCAAAGTTTCCTGTCGTTGGCGATGTCGATCCATGTTGGGTCTCCTTCTCTGTAAGAACGTCGTACACGGCAGACCACCTCAGTAATTGTCTCCACCTAACATGCCCAGTATAATAAGCGCAAATTGATATTGAGTGATACCAAATGTCTTGGTAAAGGCCAAACGACCCTTTTCGTCCTTTGGCGGCTCGGCGAATCCTCCCCCTATACCGAGGAAGGTGACGCTTCGATAAAGATTGGGTCCACCGTGCTCACTGAGCAAAACGTGAAAGATTTGTTGGCATTGGACTTGGCCAAGTTGGCGACTTTGCTGAACATCACTGACATAATCGAAAACTGATAAGGATAACATATCGTCATTGGGAAAACCTTAAACCAAATTTATCATTTCGTATGGTCCTATTTATACTATAAATACAAGAGATATTTGGGTAGAATGAAAACGGTATTCCACTTGTTTACCATCGCGCTCTTACTGGTATACTCCGTTGCGTCGGCCGAATTGACGTGTAGTGACGTGAAGACTGTGTACAAGAGCGCTGGTTGTTGCGGTGCCTCGAATTCGGCGACTTGTTTGGACACGATTACGAACGATGCGTACAACGCCATGGTCCAGCGCATTGAATCGCTCGAAGCTCAACTTAATTCTACGAAACGGTTTACGGAGGAGGAATTCCTCAAGTTGCAGGGCTTGTTGAACATGACATCTACCGACTGAATATTTTAGTCGTGTCAATTTAATTTAAATTAAATATTTGAGTTTCTTTGAAAGTTCGATGACTTTTGTATCCGTTAATCTTTTCTGACTGTAGAGTGGGAGGACCTCGTCCGGGTTATGTTCAAGATATTGAAAGATGTCCATCATCTCTCGCGCCTCGTCGGCCTCATAGCGCCGACCCATGAAATCGCGCCGCGTAATGTAAATGTGAAAGGCGATGAGCGACGGCAACACGTGGTCCGACCGCACTGACCGCCAGAATTGTACGTGCTTGCTGTATGTCGGTTCGCCGTACGTCTGGCCCACGCGCTCCAGCAATTCCGTGTCCTTCTTGCGCATTTTCAGATTGAGATTGGCGATTGCCGGGTGCGTCAACGCCAAGTACATCATGTGCGCGGTCTGGTGGTCCTGGTAACGATGCGCCTGTTCCATAACGTCCCGAAAGAACCGGAAACTGCGCAGCACGTGTCTCTTTTTGACTCGTTTACGGTCGCGCGTGAGTATAAGTCGAATGGTGTGCATTATACCGGCTTCGAGACGCTCGCGTATATCTGACCGACAGAATTGAGCGGCGAGGGCCTGCGTCGATTGCCTGCATTTGCAGACGACGTCGCACAAACGGTCGTCGTATTCGGTGTGGAAAAGATGGTACACCAACCTTCGCGCCCAGTTTGGTGACCTCCGCCGCCTGGCGTCGCTCAGGTAGAGTCGGCGTCCTTCGTCGGACAGGGCGCGACTTCTCATTGGCATGGTGCGCGCCTATTAAATAGTCTTTTCGCGTGGATTCAATTGACGGTGTGGCAAATGGTATATAGACCCGTAAATGTACATTAGGTATGAAAATAAAATTTCCCGAGTTCTTAGTCCTCTGTTTGATTATGTTAACCGCGTGTTCCACCTATATGTTGCACGTACATTTCCCCGGACACGGTGATGCGCCCAAGAAGCGGTTTAAGAGTGGTTCTGTGATTCCCCCACGTGTCATACTCGATTCGCCTACAACGCCGCCGCCGCTTGCTTCCCCGTCCGTAAAGAAGAAACCTTCACTGTTGTTGCACAATAAACGAGACCTCCGTCCGAGTAAACCACAAGACGAAAAACCGAGCGTGGCCGTCGCTGTTCCCACCCACAATCGAATCGGATATGTACAGTTGACGTCGAAAGCACTGCGTGGTACCGTTCCCGCCAACGATGTGTGGGTTTTCGATGACCAATCCGATGAATACAAACACAAAGATTTGGCGTCCTGGTATGGAACAGAACATATTTTCATTTCAAAACGACGTTTGAAAGCTGATGCGATGGCGCGGCATATTTTAGAATGGTTTGTGAGTTCTCAGTATGATGTTTTAGTGTTGCTCGACTCTGATTTGCTGGTGGCACCCAACTGGCTTGACTCTTTACACGCTGGTTTGCGCGACTCCAAGGGGTTGCTGTCACTGTACAGGTCGGGCGCGCCGAAACACAGGTCATTGCGCTGTGGCGGCGTGTTATGCGAACAGCCTTCTATGGGCAATGCTGGCACTGTGTGGCGGCGTTCGATTGCCGAGAAAATGCTGTCTGAGATGTCGAATCGCGATGGTGGGTTCGATTGGGGTTGGTCCGAGTGGTGCACAAAAAACAGAGTACCCATGCAAGCTCTGAAGGCTTCGGCAGTGTTGCATATTGGCATGCATGGGTCTTGGTCGCACGAAACGACTGCTGAAAAGTCTGTCGGGTTTCCTATGAACGAATTGGCCGAAGATATACGCAAAAAGGCAGAACACTTTTTGAAGGGCGCAAAACCTTTGGGTCAGATAGAGACATGGCAGTCGTTCGAAAACGTATGGCTGCCAAGGTACTATCAAATGGCATACGCAAACCCCGAGGCGAGAACCCCGAATGATTTGGAAAAGGTGAAACAAACGTGCATAAAACTGGGATGCGTAGCTGTAAGCGTGGAACAAAACGGATGGTTGGCCTACTTTCGAAATATTCCACTGGACCAAACCAAGTGGTTGCCAAAACGACACGCTACCATGTGGGTGATGAGCAAATACTTGGTTCCTACAACAAAGCAACCTGACATGAAATACGGTTGTTCGAGACACGCGCACGCATGCCGGCGCGACCCAGAGCCGGGTTCTGCACCGTGTTGTGCCCACGTCATGTTGGAAATCATGTCGGACATGTCTCGGGTCTTACGCAAACATAACATACATTGGCGTCTAACACAGGGTCAGCAATTGTCGGTGGCGCGCGACGGATTTGTTCAACTATGGGACCACGATTTTGACCCCAATTTTGACCAACCTGAAAAAGCAAAAGCCGTCATCGAGCAAGAAATGCACCTCGCGGGCAAGGCAAGTAAGTATCGCGAGGCTGATTATTATTACACGAAACGCGTGGCTGAGCGTTTAAACACGGATTGGTCCAAGTACAAAGTCATGGGCGGTGACTTTAATTGGAATGTTAAAGAATTTAATGACCCACATGCTCTACAACGCAACCCTACTTTTATGGATATTGGTCAAAATCATGATGCGAAACCGACGGCAGAAACGACGTTTCCGTGTCTTCCTGGTCATGACATATTATGTTCTAAACGATGGTTTGAAGAAGTTGTAGCGAAGTTTCATTCCGGCTATCAACGACCGTCATCAGGAATGCCACAAGAACAGATTCCCTATTCTGGTTATGTTGCCGGCATGAACAATCTAATGTTTGACGAGAACGGGCACGAGCGCGATGCGCAAAGTCGTGCCGACACGATTCGAAAATATATTTCTGCATGTCCTAATTTTTGGGAGAAGCCGTGTTTGACTTCCACAAAGCCCCCAAAATCCGACATACTCTGGGTCATTCCAGCCTTCAAACGCGCGTGGTCTCTCGACCTGGTATTGAAGTCTTTGACTGGAAAAAAAATATTGGTGTCAAAGGACGCGGATTCTGCCGAAATCGATTCCGTGTTGAAAAAATATACCGCGGACGTCATAAACCACCCTTGGTCGTGTTCAAAGCATCCCAATCGGTTTCCAGCCAAGGACGATACACTGAATGAGAATTATAAAGGCGATACGTATGGGAATCCACGGTCTTCGTGGGCCACTTGTCTGAAGCATCATTGGTGGTGGATGATGAAGCAGGCGTGGGCTCGCAAGCCGGAACGTGTGTGTGTGCTCGAGGACGATACAGTAATACATCCACAAGCATTTCAGTGGCTTGTAAGTCAGTCGGGTAATGTAAAGCTGACACCCGAGGAGATTGCAGTGCCGTGGTGCATGTCTGCAAAGGAGTGGCATGCGATTGACCCCATGACTTTTTGCGAACATGATGATTACAATTGGGACCAAACCATAGCGTGGATGAAGGAGCATGGGCATGGTCCAAATGAAGCATCAGTGCCTTCTGTGTCGTTGTCGATGCACGTGGGTGATTGTGGTGGTTGGGATGCAGGGGGTCGTGATAAAGCATGCACCCCTCAAAAAATTACAATGATTCGCGCCAATGTTGAACACTGGCTTGGGAAACCAGTTGCTGTTAACACTATAAAAAAAAAGTGGTTGACGGCGCATACCAAGCCTAATGGTGGTTGGGGACACCCGGAAGATTGGGCGCATTGTACGGGTGAAAAGGGCGCGTGTTTAAAATGGGCAAATGTGGATGGATGTCGTCATCATGCGGCATCGGACGCTTGGATGTGTAAGTTTGATTGGATGTCTATCAATACAAATGGCATACATGTGTCAAAAGGAGGTTCCAAAATTGAAAATGTATTGGACCGTCCTGAAAACGCAGAATTTGTTAAATTAGACAAATATTCGATTGGTATACCGTACATACCACACGGGCCTAAAAAATGGCACCATAAGAAACTTATTTCTGCAGCTACAACAACAAAGCTTAAATGTGAACAAACGATTTCGGGCACAACTTTGTTTTTAGAGCGCATTGAATATGCTAATTTATGGCATACGATGAACGACTGGTTTAATGTACATTGGACATTAGAAACCATTGGAAACCCGTCTCAAGTCACAATTGTGTGGTTAGATGGTCATGCATGGGGCCATCTCGATGACGCTTGGGGTGAAATATTTTCAGCACGTACAAGATATGTGTCGGAATTTTCGGACCACGTGTGTTTTGAAAATGCGGTCTGGGTTCCTAAAAATACACCTGTTTGGAATACGGATATGCCTTCGGGAACATGCGGCATCATGGACAGGTTTGTTCAACGCGTTTTGACTGCTTATGGTATAACACCATCACTGTCAGAAGATGTAGTGATTGACCGTAAAGATTACACGGCACATCCTCGTCATAGACCGGGTACCAAAAACGACCGGATTATTGAACATTTGGACCAAATGTTCCCGTCGTCTAAAGTGGTCCAACTCGAAGCAATGGCTTTTAAAGAGCAAGTTCAATTGATTGCACATACAAAGAGATTGCGCGGTGTTCATGGTGCAGGGTTAACACATTTGATATGGCTTCCGGACGGTGCAGAAGTAGTGGAATGGGTCGCTCCCTCGCATGCGTCAGTAAAATTGTTTGAGCATATTGCAACTTGGAGGCCGAACATTCACTATTCCAGTGCAAAAATACCACGGCTTCAAACGCCTCTTGTTGAAAAACATCGTTTAACTATTCTGATACCTTTCAGGGAAAAAATATCTGATAAAAAAAGTCAAGGGTCGGGGCGTGAAAAGAATTTGAGAGAATGGCTCGAATATATGTCTTCATTTTTGAAGATGCCTGCCGATGTCATTATTGTGGAACAATCACAGGAAGGCACTTTCAATAAAGGGTTTTTATTTAATGTTGGTTTTAAAGAATCTCAGAATAGTGACTATTTTGTGTTACATGATGCGGATCAAATTCCGGAAAATCCGTCGAATGATTATGCGTTTAAGAAGCGTCCTACACATTTATTAACATCTACTTCACAATGGAATTATAATAAAGGCCCTTCTGGCAATGTCGGCGGCGCTTTGATGATTACGAGACAAAAATACCAAGAAATCAACGGGTATTCGAACAATTTTGGTGGTTGGGGTCGCGAAGATGATAATATGGCTTTGCGTTTACAAAAACACGGGGGTTATGATAGTTTGCCACCAAAAATTGGCCGATACAAAGAATTAAAACATCCCCGCGTTTTGGGTCTTGACAAAACCGAACAATTTCACAAGAACGTTGCCAATACACATGATTTTTCATCTGGACTAAGTGATTTGAGATATGAAACCATTTCTACTACAAGCCAGCGACATGGTTCACTTGACGTCAAACGTATTAAAGTTCGAGAAAAAACGAAACACCATTTAAACGCACTCTCCGTACGCGAAAAATATCACGATGAACTATCTTTAAGTATTGGACATCGTTTGAAGAAATACGCCAAGGGACCCGAGTTACATGGAAAGAAATTAATGCAACGATTACATGTTTTAATAGAGCATGTAGATATTACGATGAAATCCGCTAAAGTGGACTATGCATTGCATGGCGGCACATTATTGGGTGCATGGCGACACCACGGGTTCATTCCATGGGATACAGATATCGATGTCATGATACGTGCCGATTCTTTGCATGGATTGATTAAACACATAGAAGCTGTGACAGGACATGACAGTATTCATTGGATTATTCGCCATGGGCTCCATAGTGATATTATTCCTATCAAAGTCGTTGATAAAGATTCCGGATATTATGTGGACATATTCGTATGTTTTGTAGAAAACAATATGTGTTTGTATAGATGGACGTCACCACCACGTAAATATCCTCTTCATGACTGGTTTCCGTCGCGCACTTGCTTTTTTGACCATTTAAAATTACAATGCCCGGATAGTCCACAAAATATTTTGAAAATGACCTACAAAAATTTAGGTGTTCCAGAAAAATATAAACCATATACATCGGAAACATTTGAGAACGTCAGTTGGGTGGACACAAAACAAAATAGAAAAGAAACAATTAAAACATCTGACCTCTTCGCCGGCATCGACTACAACGCACCCGAAAACAAAGGGCCATGGAAACAGGGATGGGATTACGACTATGACGGACGTTTCAAAGACGGTCTTACCGTGCACGTTGTACCCCATTCCCACAACGACCCCGGATGGATTAAGACATATCACACATACTATTCGACACAAACAAGACATATTCTTAATACAGTGGTTGCCGCATTGACAGAAGACCCGCGTCGCACGTTCATATGGGCCGAGATATCTTACTTTTCACTGTGGTGGGATGACGCTTCTTCAAAGCAAAAGGAGCAGGCTAAAAAACTGGTCGCGGAAAAACGACTCGATTTTGTCACCGGTGGTTGGGTCATGAACGACGAAGCGTCTGTCACGGCACGCGCGACACGATGGCATCTTCAAGAAGGGCGCGAATGGCTTCAAAACACATTTGGCATCACGCCACAATATTCGTGGGCTATTGACCCGTTTGGTCACTCTGCGGGCCAAGCACAAGTGCTCAAAGAACTCGGCTACAAGGGAATGCTCATTCAACGCGTGCATTATGCCGTCAAAAAGCAGTTGGCACAAAAACAACACCTTGAATTCCAATGGCAAACGCCAGCCGGTGAGATATTTACGCACATGATGCCGTTCTATTCGTACGACGGACCTCATACATGTGGTCCTGACCCATCTATATGCTGTCAGTTTGATTTTGCCCGTATTGACAAGGGCAAAACGTGGACAGGGTGTCCCTGGGGTAAAATGGCTGTCCCAATTACAGATGCCAATGTAGCTGAACGTTCTAGGAAATGGCTGGACCAGGTGTACAAAAAAGCCATGCTCTATCGCGGCAAACACGTTCTAGTGCCAGTGGGCGACGATTTCCGCTATCAATCCATGGTCGAAGCACATAAACAATTCGCAAATTACCAGAAGATGTTTGATTGGATTAAAGTGAACGTGCCGTCCGTCAAAGTATCATTCTCCACATTGAGTCGATATTTTGATGCACAGCGTCAAACAGTGGTTCCGAGTCTCCAAGGTTCTTTCTTTCCGTACTCGGACCGCGAAAAGGATTACTGGACCGGGTATTTCAATTCGCGTATTTTTTATAAAGGCTACGACCGTCTTCTCGAATCGTTGATTGCGGCGGTAGAACGCAAATGCCCGTCAGAGAACATCCATTCGGAAAAAAGAGCCCTGGGGTTGTTTCAACATCATGACGGGATTACAGGAACAGCCAAATCGCACGTCGTACAGGATTATTATAAAACGATGCAAAAGGCTGTCACTGAATTGCAGTCTAAACTGAAAACTTGCCTTGATATTGCTGCGCATGTCATTGTTAATCCATTGTCTGAAAAGACACCTGCCATGAAAGCAGATGAGATTCGACCCTATGAAGAAGACACATGTGTTTCGGGGAATGTTCAATTTGAAAATATAAAAGTAGATGAACACGGACGCCTTGTACAAATCAACGACACGCCCGTGCACGAATCATTAGTTTGGCGTTCCAACAAACCAGGACAGGGCGTAGCGGGGGCATATTTGATGTCAGTCACATCAAAAGAAGATGTCTTAGAAGCAAAAACGTCGGCAACGTGCGTCTCAAAAAAATACAAACAAGTAGAGACGACTTTTGATATGGTGTCACGTCGCATTCGTGTTTACAACGATGGAACCGTAGAGTTTATCTATGCCGTGGACATTCATGCGCGAAACAATGGTGAGTTGTGGGCGGTGTACAAGCCCGAATGGACGGCAGAACGGTTGTGCTCGGATGTCCATGGTTTAACGTGGGAATGTCACATCGAAAGGAATGATGCGCCTTTGCAAGCCAAATTTTGGCCGATGCCGACGATGGCATGGCTAACCTCATCGTCAGACCGGATGACATGGACAGGCGCCCAACCGACGGGTGTTGGCTTTCATGAAGGGGCAATGGTACTTATGTTGGATAGACGTGGCGACCAAGACGATGCGCGGGGTCTGGGACAAGGAATTACAGATTCAAGACCAGTGGAGATGCGATTTGGTGTGGTCATGGAAACGGAAATTTTAAAAGAAAGGCCGTCGGAGAAGGCGCTGTTAATACGAAATTGGATGTTAAACCCAGCTATAGAAATAGTTTAAACTTTATTTTAAAATGATACCTGTTGTATTACTTATTATTTAAATGTATTTTTATACATATACATATGTTTTCTACTTGTGTTGTGGTCAACGATGACCACGACGGCAACCATAATCCATGTTGACGTATTTCGGTGGCATTTGGTAAAATCAAATCAGTTTGGTTATAACAAGTCTGTTGGTGAATCGGTGGATATACTTCTCGAACACCAATACCAACAGCCCGTAATTTAGCAGCGATTTCATCCCTATTCGGTATAAAAATTTCAACAAACCACGGTATCCAACCATCGTCTGTTCTTTCAATCATGTATTCGCCCAAGTGACTGTAGTACGTGTCCCAAATTTTAGACATGGATTGTACTCGACGTGGTAATTTTTTCATCTGTTCTAAACCAATCACTGCTTGTAAGTCTGTATATTTTAAATTTACACCGAATGCCGAATATTCTTCAACGCCTGGTCGGTCTCTTCCAAAATCTTTAATCCTGCGTAAGCGCAACGCGATGTCATCGTCATCTGTCACAATACAGCCACCTTGGCCCATAGATATGATTTTAGGTGAAGAAAAAGAGAAAGTCCCAATATCGCCAAATGTTCCAAGCGAACGACCTCGCCAAGTACTTCCCAACGACTGAGCAGCATCCTCAAGCAGTGGTTTTCCGTTATTTTTACATATTTCAACTATCTTATGCATGTCTAAACACCGGTTATTTAGCGAAACGTGTATAACGGCATCCACATCATTGATTTTCTCCAAAATAATTTCTGGACTTAATGTATTGGTTCGTTTATCAACATCCACAAATACTGGGATAGCGCCAATGAGTTTAACAGCGTTGGCCGTTGCGACCATTGTATAAGTTGGAACTAGAACACGTTGGTCTTTTTTAATACCGATAGCCAGAAGAGCGGCCGAAATAGCCAATGTTCCATTCGATACCATAAAACAATGTTTTACACCGATGAAATTTGCTAACTCAGCTTCTAATTGCCGTGTATGTCTATACTCTGTCAAAAACCCGCCTGACATGATATACTTGTGAGCAGAATCTGCTTCTTCCCTTCCAAACGACGGTTGCATTTGTAAAATGGGCGCGTGTAATCTGATGATTTTATAATAACCATTAATATCGAGTTTAATAGTGCCACGGTTTGGATTGCGCCGTGTTGAGTGTTGAATACCTAATTTGATATATTCGAGCATATTTGTGGGACGAATCATGCGGAAATCAATCGAAACACGTGTTTTATTTGTATTGTTGATATGATTCCCGTGGATACATTTGTTTCCATGAAAATGTAATAGTGAATTGGCATCCATTTGAACGATTTCAAAATCTCTTTTTCCTGGAACAGATTCAATATACATGGAATTTGTATCGAAAGCTTGCGTAACAGTTAGCAAAAAATTGCGCTCGTGTTCCGGATGTGCTGTTCGATTTTCACCTTCGTCCATATCTCGGTGTGGTGGGACACACACTGTGCCGGGCATATGAAAACGAATGTTCGGCATTCTTTGAATAACCATATTTTCTTCTTCTGGAAACAGTTTCTGAGCAATCTCAAAACACATTTTTTCATAGAGTTTTAAAAAGGTAGGGTCTGATTTGATGACTGGATAAAATTTCTGATGGAGTTCTTTCATATCAATCTCGCTACATGTTGTTTTGTCCTCGGTAGACATATAGGTAGTACAATGTTTATGCGATTCAGTCAAATCAAAATCGTACATTTTTTCTATATATTCTACAACGAGTTGGGTTATGTCCAGTCCGTCATATAATATATGGTCGCCCCAAGCTCTCACGGTGTGCATGTTGTGGTTATATGTCATGTATATATATATGGTATATAAATACTAATATTTAGGATTTATTAATGTTGTGGGATCTATTATTATAAATTACTATAAATGGTAATGAAAACACATTATATAACATTGTTATAATGTCCATTAAACACCTGATTAAAAAAATAGGAAGTGACGTACGTGTACATGTTTTATCTATAATCAAACACCCAGAGTTGACGCGAATTGGCAACTCAGTCGCCATAGACAATGGTGTGACAATTTCGACAAAATTGGAAATTGGAAATTATGTTCATATTGCACCTTATGTTTGTACTATTGGCGGCAAAGATTCAAAAGTAATTCTCAAAGATTTTTCTTTTGTAGCGGCAGGTACAAAAATAGTGGCTGGGAGTGAAGACTACACCGGTAAAGGACTCGTAGGTCCAACAATACCAGCGGACTACCGTGAAATAACATATTCAACAGTTACTTTTGAAAAATTTTCAGGTTGTGGAGTGAACGCCACAATAATGCCGAATGTTACGATGGCTGAAGGTTCTATTTTAGGTGCCAATTCGTTATTAACCAAAAATACAGAACCTTGGACTATTTATGTGGGGAGTCCTGCAAAACCTGTTGCAAAACGAGATAAAACGTTAATTTTAGAATATAGTGAACAATTACAAAAAAATAATAATTAATTTTTTATATAAATTTTTACCTTTTCATATACCAACATTCCAAAGCATGTTGACGGTATTGAACGTATCATGACAGGCGTCAATCCTCTGTATAATGATCGAATTCCATCAGTAGCAATTTTTTTACGGGTAGAAACTAATAACGATTCATTCGATAAAGATGTTTGTCGCAAGGCTCTTAATGTATCGAGAGGAAACGTCGTTATCCAAGTCACCGTTATTGCACCTAAGCTCGAAATAACTGTTGAGATATCGTTTTCGGGCAATGTTTTTTTAATGTTTCCATATGTTCCCAGAAAAATGGTTGAGCCAGATATAGAACGGACTGTATCAAAACTATACCCCCTGTATAAATCCTTTTTATTATTCATAGTCACAGTTATGAGTTTTTTAATGCCTTTGTATTGCTTTTTATCAGTGTTAATTGCGTTCGTGGTTATGTATTGCATGGGGACATTGAAAAAACTTGAAAATATACCACCAACAAACGCAGACTGATAAGGATTAAATTTTAAATTGTTTAGGTCTTCATAAATTTTGTACGAGATGGCTCTGTCAATGGGAAACGAAACCATGGGGACGGACATACCTCTGACAAATACAGTCGGGTCGGTTCGTATCAAATGTCTTATTGTATTCATCGTAGTTAGTCTTTTGTTTGAAAGCTGCATTTTAGTTTTTATAACATCGAATGGATATGTTGTAAAAACCTTGGTCAATCCCTGACAATAACCAGGCACGAGACTTAATAAATTATCTTTATTCATTTAAAAACATATACTGAGTTAAATACTCAAATTGGCAACCCTTTATTTGTTTTCATATTCAACAAGACTAGACCTATAACTACGAAAAATGCTCCAGAAAGTTGGCGAATATTCATATGTTCTCCTGACCAATAACCGTAGAAAACCGTCAATAGTAAAACAACAGGCTGAGTATGTGGGATTAGATAGCCGACATTGGCAACTTTAAGCAAATATATGAGAGATAAGGAAGAGGCGCATGTCGTACTTAACCCTGCCCAAAGCCATCGATTTTTTAGAATCTTAAAATCGATATGGACCCGGTTTACCAACGCCAGAGCTATAAAAAAAAAGGCGCAGAGTGTACTGTTGATCGCAGCAAAGGACATGGGATGAGTTTGAGAAATCACTTTCTTTTTGAAAAAAGGGTTCAGTGTCCAACATAGAATAAGTAACAGTAAAAAGGGAATAAATTTTATATCCATATTATATAATTAATGTGTCAGGTAAATAGTAATCGTCATTCTTTATTTTGTTTGTGACGATGGGATTTGTATGGTCAAATTCGTTTATATATGAAATACCGTGGCCTTTCAACCAGATAGGCCACCATGAAAAAGTACCTCTTGAACTTAAAATCTCATCACACACTGACATCAAAGCCATGTCATGTGCTGGTGAGATATTTGGAGAGCGAATAAGATTGATATGACTAGGAGGATTCGGCAAATATGCCATGGCTTTCTCCAAATCGTCGCTAAAGACCACGATTGTCGTTTTAGTGTTAAAACGTTGATATATTTTTGTGTACCACACCTGTGGCGGTAGGCGAATATAACTGTGGGCGACATTGAATCTTCCAAATCGCAAATGCACTGCCACTAACGTACTGCTATTCTTACGGTGTTCGCTTATCCACGAGTCTGGGCTAAATTTGTCTTTAAATGCGAATATTCTGCGAATGTCATCGTTGATATTTTTAAAATATTTCCACGATTGTAGATACGTGCCTACAGAGATGCTGGGCGCACCGTTAGTCACCAAATTTTCATCGTACAACCCAAATCCGCGCTCTACTACATGTATAAATTTAACATTCGTGGGACATGGCTTAATCCAAGGACCTTTGAATATCGTCTTGAGTTGTGAATGGACATCTCCACAAGCAATGGCATTTCGTTCATGTGCAATACCCAGTGTAGAGGCATATTGCAACATATGGTTCCCCAACCCAGAGTCCCCAGAATTTATTGGCGCATTTCTGGACGTATGTGTCAATTTTACGTATTTTTCATTTGTTTTAGTTGGTAAATCCTTGTTAGAGTAGACTGCTTTAAAATTCTTAAATAAAATGGCCATTTTCGAAATAGAAGCTGTGGGCTCGCGTAAAAAATACGTGGCATTTTGCAAAAACATTATTTCCATCATTGCTTCTTCGGCCTTTTTGCGCATGTGACACGACCTTACCGAGTCATAATCTGACGTAATCCATATCTTTTTGGGGTCAATGTTTGATGTTTCACGGAAAGCTGTCAAATACACGACTTTTAATTCGCCTTTAAATGCTTTCTCAATGTGTTGAATCGAATATTCGGAATCAGAAGCCAGAAAAATACAATCAATTGACGGATGTAATCTATGAATATGTCGAATCATGCGGACTGACGTTTCTTCAGTGTTGGTAACAAAGGATGTTAAAAGTTTCAAGTCTGTAGAACGGATATGAACACCCAGTGGAACTCTACATTTGTCTGCTTGTACTGATAACCATTTTTTTTCGAACATATCAGTTATGTATTTTGTCAAATGGAAATTGTTTCGGAAACGTTTTCGAAACAATTCTATTTTTTTTTGGTCTGTTTCCATATCTGGAATATATGCACTATTTGGAAAAGCATTAACCGGCGAACCTCCAATACTTCTTGAATGTAATGAATGTATTGACACTTTTTTCGCAGGCCAGTGTTGTTTAAACATAAAATTGAATGGGTTTTCTTGCGTACACATGATTGAACCGAATGATGTGGGTAATACTGAAGCATCCACATATACAGTTTGAGTTGTTGCCAACAACATTGACGCAAGTTGGTATAAATTACCTGCAAGTCCAGTACCACCAATTAGATGGTTCGGTGATATTTTGCGAACCTCCAACACAAGAGAAGCTTTGTTTTTAAACGTTGAACGAAATTCCATATTGCACGCGTGTTTGTATACATACCACCATTGACGCAATACCACATCAGTTGGATGGATATTTTCACGGGGTCGCAAATAGCCTTCAAATGTTTGGAGATTGGTATTGTACAACAAATATTTGCCAGCTGCTTTTCTCCAAGCATTGTTTATGGCCTTTATGTGTTCAACTTGTCCCTGAGGCACACCCATAAATGTTTGTCGCATTGTGTACGTTTCATCAACAAGTTGAACCACGTGCTTGACATTATTATTATGGAACAATTTCGTGAAGGCCTCTATTGTTTTGGTGGCGTTTTTTTGCAGTTGCTTCCTGTATTCGGGTGTAATTTGTTCAGGTTTAAAAAACCCACCGTGTTTTAGGTTCATGGATGCAACGTGCCATGTGTTCACATCCCACACGACGAGAATGTTCTTTCCAACCTGCTGACTCAGTGTATTGAAGTCTGGAAATGCTGTTTTCCAAATATGGATTAACCTGTCCGAAAACCCACGAATGTTCGACAAACCATCCACCAATCCATCAATTCCAGGAATTCTCGGATTATCCCAATGCACCATCCCATAAGGTTCGAGTCCCCAGCTCACAACTGTCTGAATAACTTGTATATCCCTTTTCACACATTTGCGAAACTCTAGTGAACGTATAGCGTTTGGCCCATTTACGGCAAGTGTTGGGTCATGTTTCATAATATTCAATCCAGTAGGTGTTGATTCTGAACATGTAAATTGTTCGTCTTTTGCGATTGCTTCCAATAGCATTCTTTCTTTACTGTCACCCATCAAAATAATGGTAACAGGTTCTTCAATATCGACGTCGGTTAATTTTTGGCCTTTTTTATTTATAAAACTATTTTCTTTAACATTTACCCAAGAATTTAAGAAATCTTGGGTAGGATTATCAACTGGACGTTGATCAGTCTTTTGCAATGGATTGATCAAGTTTATTATTCGTGTAATTTGCGGAGTCATCGCACCCTTTGCTGTGTAGTGCATGATATCGCATAATTTACCATTCAATGCGTGCGTGGAATCAAATGCCTTCACTACACGGTTCCAATAGCCCGCTACCAACATATTCATCGCATGTATACGTTGTGCAGTATTTCGGTCAGGCCATGAATGAACCCATTTGTCATCCCGTTGATGATATAATGTTTCCAACCATAGCACATCATAATCAGAAGCTAACTTTGCAAATTTAGATACTTTATCAACATATTGTTTAATGCTTTCTTGATGTGCCCACTGACCGCAATTGGTGACATACGTAATACCCGGTTTGAAATTCATATATGAACAATCCACGTTTTTTTCGTACACAAATGTCGCATTAACACACCTGGGCGTATTTACAGAGATATGTTGAGGTCCCCATAACTCTTTCTTGGCACTGTCACTAAATAAACAAAATTCCATTAAAAATGCATTAAACAACGTTCTCGTTTGTGAATCACCGACAAATGTTATTTTCAAATCGCTCCCGAATGGTCTCGGTGATTCTGACCATTTATAATAGTCAACAGATTTTCCACATTCGTTATTGTCCAATGCAACATCATTGTAGTCTTTTTTAGCAATATCCGAGCCAATCTGTATTGGAATCTGACGTTTTGCTGCCGTATTGATTTGAAGCCAGGATGGCACTTGTTTCTTGGTTTTTGTAAATGTATATTGTTTGTGTAGTAATATATCATATATCAACGATGGGTGTTTTTTGGATAATTCGTTCACTGCATCATAATTGTCCCTGAGTTTAATAATACGAACTGTGTAATTACCTGATATAGGAACTTGAAAAGTTGCCGTCGAAACTCCATGCGAGTATTTTGTAACGTATGGTGAAATTAACGCTGGTCCATCTATATGTATATCGTATTCACAGGGGCCATATGAAGAAGCTAAATGATTAGACACGTCCGTTGAAATCGATTTTGCCACAGCTGTTGTTATTTCGTTGTGAATATTTATTATATATTCGTCTGAATTCATATGTATTTCAACTGATTTTTTTTTTTTAATTGGATGTTTTTTCCATTGTGTCCAAATCCTGTCATATTTCCATCTTATTGTATGTGTTTTTTCCATATATTTTTGAAAATCGCAGTAAAGTTGTTCTGATTTTTTTTCAAACAAATGTATTTGCATTCCCAAAATGTCAATACCTGACATATCGATATTTTCGTTTAAGATTGACGTCATAATTGCATCTTCACAACCTTCACAGTTAATTTGTAAAACACCTATCGTTTTTGGAACCATATTAAATGCCTCTGCAATAGTCACTAAGTCTATTTGAAGTGCTTCGGGACATTCTTTATTTTGAATCACTTTTGCCCCGTCAGAATTATCTTTATTCAGACAGGCAATACTCGATTTTTTGTCTATACCAACATTCATTATTTTTATGTTTGGATATATAGAAACCTCTTTTAAAATTTTGTTGAAATTGCTTTTCATTGGTTCAAAACAATATACATCAAAACCCAACTTTGCATAATGTATCAAGTGTTTACTCTGAAAACACCCGATGTCAACCATGACTGCATTTGATTCAAGTAAATTCAAGTCAGTAGATCTCGGATCCATAATTGGAAAATGTCCGGAACTACGGAAAGCAGGGAAGTCCTGTTCAGTTATTTTGCACGTCAATGGTATTTCAATACCAACTGCTTTCCGAATGGCGGAACGCAAAGAACCATCGCCGATGTCAGCACCAAATGAAAAGTATGTATCAATGGCCCCTGGTTGTAACATCGGTTCTGCACGCATAGCGTTATACGCATTCACGTCTGTTGCTAAATGTATTAATGTATCTAAAGCTTGTTGAGGTTTTTTTATATCCAAGTAAATGAAAGACTCGGGACGAAAAATTTTGAATACGGTTTTTGGGCCAGAGTAGATGGGTATACTTCCCGAAGCAAACGCATTGATTAATTTTTCCGAATGAAGAAAATCCACACCTCTTTTGCCCTCAACAGCGAGAACAAATTTATGTTTAGACATCACTGCTTGAGTTCTTAATTCCGTGGTATATCCGACCGCATCGGGGTCGGATACATACGTTTCTGGATGATTTCCATGACATTTTGCATAAGCGGAAGGCAAGGGTAAATTGTTCTTTTGACACAAATCAATGATACTATTGTATATGTCCTCGCGCTCTTTCCGTCTGCAATTTCCATAAATATAAGCCAAAAAACGATTACCGGATAACGGTTGACGTGTTTGAAGGCGTTTGATTTGTTCTTTCCAATCGCCTCTGATTAAATTCCAAGCACCATGAAAACTCGTAATTTTGGCTTTTATTTTGACATTGTTTGTTTTTTCATAGTTTTTGTTTGGCGAGGGCCCAACATATATAACGGATGGATTATTTGTCACCAAAAGTTGCCCGCCTTCCGACGCGAAGAAAATAATTGTTCCCTTAAAATCAAAAGAACACCGTCCCGAAGCTAATAAAACGTCATTAGATGTTGGAGGCCGGTTGGGATTGTATTTGAAATCCGCAAAAAGTGCTTTTCGAAACGCATCCGAATTGGGGTTATATGAATGGGGTGTCTTGATATATCCACAGTCATACACGTATCTCTCCGTGCGTTTCAATTTGTCAGTTGACTTCAACGAGTTACTAGGCAGTTTCACAATTCCTTGTATTTCATCTTTGTGTGCAAAACATTCCCTCATTTTCGCTGGCTTGATATTGTGCCCCATGACCCACATGCCAGTGTCTTTGCAATTGCCATGGTTGGCCATATGCTTACTCGTTACCCACTTCACTTCCGACTTCAGTGGAGATTCATTTAACCAAATACCAATGGACACATCCTCACCTTGATAGTTGAACAATTTGTCAGAATTGTCCACGATATAAGTTGCCACTCCTTTGGATACAACATGGCCCACTGAGCCCAATGGGAATTTGGGATAATTCGAAGGTTTGTAATTGTTTTCCGCCCATTTTCCAGAGCGTGGGACACCCCAACCGTTTGCTATACGTCCAACGACTACATATTCGTCTGAATTGTAGGTCTTTTGTAAGTAAGAGCCGAGCGTATCAATACGAACGACAGAATCATCATCCGTTTTGACAAACCATTTGGCAGTTGTGTGTTCGAGACCCCATTTGTAACTGAACTTTACTTTTTGTGGCAAATGTCGGTACACATCAATATCAGGCATTCGAATAATATCTTTGTATTTGGACTCTTCTTCTGCAATTTTCAAATCTTGTTTGGCGCATTTCATGTCCCATTTTGATTGCTCTTCCACGGAAGTAGGTTTCGCACGTTTACACGTCCATTTTTTTCTGTCGTTAGGTGGTATTGGGCAGCATACACCGACTGCAAAAAAAACATTATTGTGTCCCGAAGCCCATGTTTCGCGAATCACTTGTCGCGTTTCGAATGCAGAACGACGTGACAAAACAGATACCATCACTTGCATTTCGCGCCTATAATTTTCCTTAGATTCAATTTCTGAAGATATTGACTTTTGTACATTGTACAATTGCGGATATTTTTTTTTGGCCCAACCGGGTGCCTTGAAGGAAGCTTTACCTTGGTGGTGGATACGTTTATTAACGGGTGGTACATCTATATTGCCGTAAAACTTTTTGAGAATGGATGTGTGCTTTTGTGGTACGAGAACTGTTATGTGTTCAAATGGCACCCTTTTCAACGGAAAGGCTTCTTCGATTGAATTACAACATTGTTTCAAGAAACATTTTTGGTTATCACGGATAATATTCAAATCTAATTGAATACCATTGTGCCAATCTTTATGATTGGCACTCCAAGCTGTATAATCCGAATTCAAATCTCTTATTTTAGGCAATCTGCTCCCGTGTTTATATAGAGGGTCAGACTGCCAATCTTGCAACCATAAATCCGATGGAAGTTCTTGTTCTGCTGCATTCTGTAATTTTAGATACGAATCATATGGTATAGATATATCAATGTCTGCGTCCCATGGTATGAAACCATGGTGTCTTATAGCGCCAATAAGTGTACCAGCACACAACCAATACTTAATATCATATTTTTCTGCTATACGTGTAAAATGCGTAAGCATATATAGCAATCGTTCTTGTGTTTGCACTGTATTTTCAATATCTAATTTATCAGATACAGAGAATACAACATTCCTAGCGTCCGTCATTCTGTGTTTATTAGCCGAAACCTTGTCTAGGGCAGTTTTTTCAATAATGTCAAGTTTTTTAGTTATCTCTGTACCAACAGTAGTGTTAATAACTCTCACCGAAGACCGCAACATCGTCGTATTCGATTCGCCTTCCCAGTACACGCGCCCATGCCAGATTTCTTTGATTTTGCGCCTGGATGGCGGGTGATGCCGTGCCACCATCAACAATAGAATCGACAGAAAGGCGGCGGCCATCACAAACATATTTTTATGATGCAACATTTATAAAGTATATTTCAACACGTATATACTCAAAATACTTACAAAAAATAGTATTTAAGGATTTAATACATACGCACAATGAAACGCGTACTCGTCACCGGTGGTTCTGGACTCGTCGGCAAAGCTCTTCAACAAGTAGTTGCTTCGGCCGAGAACTGGACATTCCTACGCAGCTCGGATGGCGACCTTCGCTCTCTGCAGGAAACGCAACAAATCTTTGAACGGTATAAACCGACACATGTCATTCATCTCGCCGCCATTGTCGGCGGACTCTTTCACAACATGGCCGCGGGTGCCGATTTCTTCGACGGAAACATGCGCATGGCTCTCAACGTCTACAAATGCGCCCACGAAGCCGGTGTACAAAAACTCGTGTCCTGTCTGTCCACCTGTATCTTTCCAGACGAAATTTGCCGCTCGGAGACGCCCATTGACGAAACGATGGTGCACGCCGGTCCACCACATCCTTCCAACGAAGGTTACGCTTACGCAAAACGCATGCTCGATGTTCTCAACAGAGCGTACGCCAGGCAACACGGACGACAGTACACGTCGGTTGTCCCCACCAATATTTATGGGCCACACGATAACTTTCATCTCGAACACGCGCACGTCATTCCCGCTCTAATACATAAGGCGTCCATCTCTCCAAAATTGGTTGTCGCTGGAACTGGCACGCCTCTCAGACAATTCATCTATTCCGAAGACCTCGCCAAACTACTGGTCTGGACACTCGAACACTATGACTCGATAGAACCCTTGATTTTATCCGTGCCTCCCGAAAGCGAAGTGTCCATTGGTGATGTAGCCCAATTGATTGCGAATGAATTTGGTATCGAAATCGAGTACGACTCGTCAAAGGCAGATGGCCAATTCAAAAAAACGGCCAACAACTCCAAGTTAATGACTCTAATGCCCCATTTCGAATTTACGCCGATTGAAGCGGGCATCGCTAAAACAGTCCACTGGTTCAAAAAAAATGAAGCGACCTGTCGAAAGTAACATATATAACTATTAAAGTATTTGTTTTTAGTCTATGAATGCAAAAAAAATATATCATTTTACCAGCCGTATTAGTAGTTTCACATGTACTCAATCAGTGGCCGAACTCCTTCCCGCGTAATGAAAATCAAAATCCAGATTTGTTCTGGTCAGGCATGTTGTTGACCGCTTTCGCTGCCCTGGCAACCCTAACAAAATCTGAAAAAGAAGTTGTAATGTCACGCGACCAAACAAACGAATGGAAGGGGTTCATGCAAATCACATTTATATTGTACCATTATTATCGCGCCACATATGTATACAATGAAATACGTGTCTTCGTCTCTTGCTACGTATGGATGTCCGGTTTTGGAAACTACTTGTATTTTACCAAAAAAAATGACTTTTCGGCGACAAGAATTGTATCCACACTCATCAGGATAAATATACTAACTCTTGGCCTGATGCTCGTCAATCAAACGTCCATCATGCTTTACTACGTTGTTCCCTTACATACGGTGGCTTTCTTTCTGGTGTACGCAACGTGCTGGTTTCCACAGAGAAAACTTGCCCTACTAGGCTCCGGTCTTTTCTTGGTATTGCTTTTCGAGGTCATTAAACCACCGTGGGGACACGAAATTGAATTTAGATTTGGCCTAGACAAGTATAGCGCGTGGTGGGGTATGGTATGTGCTTACGGATACAAAAACGTGAAACACGATTGGAGGTCGGGCGTCGCAGGGTTCTTGATGTTATTCGCCTGGTTTTGGGGACAGTATCATTCTCCAGACAAATACGCGTACAACCGTTGGCATCCTTATGTGTCCATTGTCCCAATCGTTGGCTATTTATTGGTACGCAACTGCCATCCGATTTTGAGGAAAACATACTCAAGCGCAATGGCGTGGGTCGGTCAAATTACTTTGGAAACGTACGTACTACAGTTTCACATTTTTATGTGTCGTAATGTGCAGCGTATCATTGTTTTTGTGCCCGGATTTCCCGTTGTAAACTGCCTAATCACTGGTTCACTGTTCGTTGGGTTGTCATGGATGGCACGAGAGGCTACTGTCGAGATACAAAAGTTGCTGACCTGGCGTGCCTCAAAATATCAGAGCTTGTCACAACAAGAACCCGCGAAATAAAACCCACAAAACTACTTAAGTGTCTTTTTCGTAATCACAGATGGACTTGTATTGGTCGACGTTTGTATGTGCAATTCTTATCTCCTCGTGCCTGGCTTTTCTAAACCATCGGTCCGAGACACAAAAAGCTGAGGAACAGTTGCAATTTCAGCGACACTATCTGTATGTTTACACTCTCGCATACTTTGCAGATTGGCTGAAGGGACCCTACGTATACGCCTTATACGAATCGTACGGTCTTTCGGAGCATTATATTGCCCTCTTATTTATCGCCGGGTTCGGAGCCTCCGGAGTATCAGGTCCATTTGTAGGCGCACTTGCTGACAAATTCGGGCGCAAAAAATGCACGCTGGCTTACTTTCTTGTATACATTGCGTCAGCATTGTGCAAGCCCTTCAACAACTTTCACGTGTTGCTCCTCGGTCGTCTCCTCGGTGGCATCGGCACCTCCCTGTTGATGACTACACTGGAAAGTTGGATGGTTGCCGAACATCACAAACGCAAATATCCACAGGCCCTGCTAGACGACACGTTCGCACTGTCCACCTTGTGCAACTCCGCTTCAGCAGTCATTGCGGGCCTCCTGGCACAATTCACAGCAGACCAATTCGGTTACTTGGCACCGTTCATCGTGGCCATCCTGCCATTGACCATCGGATTCTATCTGTGTCGGGGGAACTGGGCCGAAGACGAACAAACAACGGTAAACTCCGTGATATCCGGTTTTCAAGAGGGTCTGCGCAGCATGGACGACAACTTGTGGATTATAGGTATCACTCAATCACTATTTTTAGGGTCCATGTATACATTCGTGTTCTTGTGGACACCTGCCATGGATTCCGGAGGGGACACGAGTCCATACGGACTTATATTCGCGACTTTCATGGCCATGATATCCATCGGTTCGGGATTGTTCAAACGCGTGTCACACGTCGTCGAAAAAATTCCGTTTGTGCTTCTGCCTATCAGTGCCACGTTGCTCGGCGCCGCTATCCTAGCGCTGGGCAACTCCCAGCACGTGTTTATCACATTTGCACTGTTTGAAATGATGTGCGGCCTCATGTTTCCCACGTACGGGTCTTTGCGGTCCGTCTACATTCCGAACGAGTACCGCACTGTCATCATGAACATTTACAGAATACCACTGAACGTGTTCGTTGTCATTGTGCTCCTGAACAAGAAAAACATGTCTTTGGAAGTGGCTTTCGGCGTGTGTTCGTGCGCACTCATAGCAGCCACGTTCATGTGGCGCTATTTCAAACCGGATGTGAAAATTTCAGACGGTCAAGCGTACGAAAGGGGACAACAAATAGACGAAGAAGAAGATTTCGGCGACATAGAAGATTACGAATTAGACTCGAATGCATCGAACGAAAGTGATATTTAATTTTTTTTACGATTCGCCTGCTCATGCAACGACCAGGTATCCCCCTCACACATTTCTCGCACCAACGCCTCGAAAGACGTTTCCAGCTGCCAGCCCAGCTTTTCGCGCGCTTTTGAAGCGTCTCCAAGAAGCGTCTCAACTTCTGCCGGGCGGAAATAGCGCTCCGACACACGCACTAGCACGCGTCCCCATTGGTCCGTGGCAATCTCGTTCACGCCTTCGCCGGTCCACGTCAAATCCCATTCGAAATGTTTGGCCGCGCAGTTTACAAAATCGCGCACAGAGTATTGGACACCAGTTGCAATGACATAATCGTCGGGCGCATCTTGTTGTAGCATCAACCACATGGCTTTGACAAAGTCACGAGCATGACCCCAATCACGTTTCGCGTCCAAATTCCCGAGAACAAGGTCTTTGCCAACACCGGCCTTGATAGAGGCGAATTGACGTGTTATCTTGCGCGTCACAAAGGTTTCCCCACGACGTGGTGACTCGTGGTTGAATAAAATGCCCGAAGAAGCGTGCATGCCGTAAGATTCGCGATAGTTCTTGACAATCCAGTGTGCGTACAGCTTGGCACAACCGTACGGAGACCTGGGGTAAAAGGGCGTCGTTTCGCGCTGTGGGTTTTCTTGTACAAGGCCAAACATTTCGGATGTGGATGCCTGGTAAAAACGCGTCTTTTCTTGCAGACCGGTTGTGCGAATGGCCTCCAACAGTTTCAGAGTACCTACACCGGACGTTTCCGCGGTGTATTCTGGCAACTCGAAGGAAACCTTCACATGAGACTGCGCCCCAAGATTATACACCTCCAAACGGTCTGGATTTTCAGCCTTGATTTTGGACAGAACGCCAATCAACGACGAAGAATCAGTCAAATCGCCGTAGTGCAAACTCAGACGTTCATATATATGGTTTATGCGCGGCGTGTGAATAGCAGACTGACGACGAATGATTCCGTGTACGACGTAACCTTTACCAAGTAAAAACTCGGCCAAGTAAGACCCATCTTGACCCGTGATTCCCGTAATAAAAGCCACGTTCATTTAAATGTACACGCGTTCATTAAATAACTATATAACGTATTTATTTCTTGGATTTCATGTCACATGGCAAACCCGTTTGCAGTGGACGACTTGAGAAAACACATCTTGTCCTTTTGGGTTCAGAAACGATGCATGGAGTGCCACCAACCTGTGACGGACATTGTTTCTACAAAACCATTGTATTACACATCAATGACATGGAGAAGAGCACAGTGTCACAAATCGAAAGAACATATCGCCTGCAATTGGTGCTATCATTATGTGTGGAATTACGCGTAAAAATCCGCATTTACAACCGTGAGTATTATTTCCGTCTACGTCTACGTGTATCTTATGCATTGGCCGTCAATAGCCCTCTACATGGCCAGCTCCTTTCTCATTGTCATTTTCAACAAAATTATTCTGACACAATTCCAGTTCCCATCCGTGCCTTATCTCATGTTCTGGCAATCACTCGTCTCCGCGTTCGTGTTCCGATTCAAGCTCAAACAACGCGTCAACTGTAAAATGATTGTAGTCAGTGTTCTAAATGTTGCCAACATCTTTTTCGGTCTCAACGCGGCCGGAACGCTGAACATTGCCATGTTCACGGCCCTGAGACGAGTCTCCATACTGATGACGCTCGTAGCCCAGTGGTGGTTCCTCGACAAACAATCCTCGCGGACCGTCATCGCATCCATCGCAGTCATGGTGGGCGGTTCTTTTGTCGCGGCCTTGAATGACCTCGCGTTCGATGCACAGGGTTACCTTTTCGTCATGACGAACAATCTCTTCACTGCCGCGTCGCAAATCACCGCCAAAAAAGCAATGGATGACGGTGTCGAAAAGGAGAGTATTTTGTTCTATTCCGCTGTGGCATCTCTCCTTATTTCTAGCATTATGAGCCTGGACTTTCATCCGAGAGATTTCGCATTGTGGTCGACGCCGGCCTTCCAATTCTGCTTTGTATCCTCCATCATACTCGGTATTGCCATTAATTATGGCGCGTCGTGGGTCATTGAGAAAAACGACGCACTGACTCTCGCTGTCGCGGGGTCCACAAAGTCCGCCGTCATGGGTCTTATCGTTTGTCTGGGCTTGTTTGACGCCACGTACAAATTCAGCGTGTTGAACTTTGTCGGGCTCCAAATATCAGCTATCGCGTCTTTCTTCTACGTCTATTACGCAAAGAAAAAGACTGACGCGCCATGCATAGACACTAAACAACGTAAAAATGTACAAATACAAAATAGTGAAAATGTAGAAATACAAAAAGTTCTAGTTTAAATTTAAGCCATTACAAAAGTTTTAAACCCGCGTTCAAGCCATGATTGCTTCTTCTCCACGGAATCGGAATCGGAATCGGAATCGGAATCAGGCTCGGAATCGGAATCAGGCTCGGAATCGGAATCGGAATCAGGCTCGGAATCGGAATCAGGCTCGGAATCCTCGACTTGTGGTGTATCATCTTCATCTAGGTCTTCCTCTTTTTTCTTTCTGCGCTTTTCTTCTTTCGCTTCTTTTTTCTTTCTACGCTTTTCTTCTTTCGCTTCTTTTTTTTTTCTGCGCTTTTCTTCTTTCGCTTCTTTTTTCTTTCTACGCTTTTCTTCTTTCGCTTCTTTTTTCTTTCTACGCTTTTCTTCTTTCGGTTCTTTTTTCTTTCTGCGCTTTTCCTTTTTGTCCTTTTTTCTGTCCCTGCTTTTGGACTTGGACCTGCTTTTGGACTTGGACCTGCTTTTGGACTTGGACCTGCTTTTGGACTTGGACCTGCTTTTGGACCTAGACCTGCTTTTGGACCTGGACCTGCTTTTGGACCTAGACCTGCCTCTGCTCTTGGACTTCTTCTTCTTCTTTACCTTCTTCTTTTTTCTCTTTTTCTTTCTTCTCTTTCTCTTTCTTCTCTCGGCCGCTACGAATGCCGACTCCGAGCTAATTAACCCTTGATGGTCGTCTTCCCTATCAGAATCGGAACTATACCAATCTGAGTCGGAGCTATAACAATCCGAGTCGACATCGGATTCGCACATCTGTAATTTGTACAACGGTTTACGGACGGCAATACTTGCCATATCAAGACATAGTGGAGTCGAATATATAGGGTTGAAAAATAGAATTCGCGTTGTATATAAGTTTGCTATGCGAGTTCGTATGGACGATTCTTGGTTCCACGTTGCCACGTTTTGCGACGTGCGGCCGAGAGCAGCATTGCACACTGCGCACAGACATTGCCATCGTCACTGGGAAGATTTGATTCTTTTCCACACGGGCTTCGCCATACCTCTCGGCATGTTTAAGTGTGTTTGGGAAGGAGAATGGGAGTTTCTGATGGCGTTCGTGCGCCTGGGCCGTCACATTGAACTGCGGTCCGGTAAATCTATTACGTGTTGGACACCGTGGTGCGCGCCGAATCATCTGCAACTACACGCGCGCGGTATTTACGCGTGTCTCAAGATGGACTACAGCGAAGACCACGCGCGCTTCATCATGTGGATACGCCGTCTAGTCTGTACGAAGCGGCGATGTTCGTTGATGCAACTACAAATACCGCCTGATGGAAAGTCCATTTCGCGTCAAAGTATCTATTCGTGACACACATCACCCGATGGTGAGTAATGGGTACCCACGGTTGACCATAGAGTGCTTTGAGTTTCGCGGAATAGATATTCGGAACGATGTAGGTCCACGTATGTTGTTAAAAAATGAATAAAGTTTATTAACTTACTTGTGTGTCTGCATTTTCCCCAAATCGCATGCGTTGTTCAGGTGTAAAATTATTGATTAAAAACGTCCGATTGGCATCGTCCAAATTATCCCACTGCCTTTGCACGAATTGACGGTTCAAAATACAGTCAGGGAGCATCCCGATATACATACGCGATTGGATAGCTTCTGACGTATTATTTTTCGGACCCGCGTGGAATGTTTCTGCCAACCACATGACCATGTCACCCTTTTTGTATTTGGGATATACCATTTTACGCCAAATTTCCTTATCTTTTTTTTGATACTGTTTATACGTACCAGTGTCCATTATTGTCTTCGGTAAAGGCTTTGTCGGGTCAATGTCTTCTTTCTTGTAATATTTCTTCACTTGCTTGAGAGAACGTGTTGAATCGTTTTGATATTTATTCCGACCATGGTTATGTGACTTTTGATAATAAGAGAATGCGTCTTTGCATGTACTGCAACCCATTCCACCTCCGTCGCATCCACCCACACAATCTGTTAGGGCCAAAAAGGATGCAATCGGTTTATACCTCTCGCGAGGTCTAATTTTAAGCCTTGCGTGTTCTATGTCTGATTTCACCTTCGATTTCCAGAATTCGTAATTGTAACGCTCATTCGGGGATTGAGTCGCCCACGGGTTCTCGTCTACATGAGGTGTTAAGCCTGCTTGTTTTCTACTTGTTCGCCATGTTTTGTTCAAGCTCAGACGACTTCCTAATATTTTTATAAGATTTGTATCTGAATCGCGCTGTATACGTAATGCATTAAACATATAATCGAACATTCGGTTCACTCTTTCGTCTATGAACAACTTATATTGTTCGGCAAACGCTTTTACTTTTCCAGCCGTACCACTTTTACCCCATCGCTGCTTTAAAGATTTTGACCACCCTATGTGCGCGTCGAACCATTCGTCTCCGAACTGATTGCGAGCTTTTTCTAATTGGGCATTGTACAAAGAATCAATTTCAGACTCGCTAAATCCCAACAATTCTCTGGGTATAACCACAAACCCCTTTTCTTGTAATATTTGAGCGTACTGTTGTACACCATCTTTAGATTTGGACTCGCCCGTAGATATTGGACTTTTATACACGAATTGTTTTACGTACATTACGAAAGTAACAAGAATGCTTAAGTAGGGTATTTATCTCTTGAATAAAAACGTTTTTCTAGATGCCGGAGAGGCGCGAATACAGTCCGCGTTGGCAGTCCCCACTTCGTACACGATGCACTTCTGCTTGGCACGCGTCACCGCCGTGTAAAAGCGTTCGCGCTTGTCGCCCCACGACGACACCGACTTGACGATGACCGTATCGTATTCAGACCCCTGAGCCTTGTTCACGGTCAGCGCATACGCCGGGCGCAAATACTCATTATAGTCGATGGGACCATCGTATCGTACGAGAACGTCCGCGAAACGCACCCATATGCTCTCCTTCGTAATTTTAGATATCGTGCCAATGTCACCGTTGGCCACCTGTAGCACCGTTTTCATGGACTCACCGTCTGGTTCCTCCTTGTACTTGTTGGTGACGTTGATGACACTGTCGGCCAGCGCAAAACGCCAGTTTGGGTAACGGAACGTCTTGGTCGTGGATATGTACTCTAGTTGCACGGGATTAGACGTCATTGTGGCCATCGGTGGGTTGAAATGGTCGCGCAAGCGCTTGTTCAAGGTGGCAATTTCATTATTGGTATTGCACAGCACCATGGGGCGCTCGCCAGTTTCCTCCGCGGCGCGAATGGCCTTGTTGACGAGTTGGTCTTCGTCTTGGTACGGCAAGACCTCAAAGGACGACGGAGCAGTGTCAAGATTCGTGTCGCCGTGGCGAATCTTTTGGCCGTTGGTCGCAATGTACGAGTCGGGCCCAGACCTGTAGATGTGTGTCAATTCAATGCGGGGCACGTCCGACGCACACAAATCCTTGAGAAATTGACCAGGTCCGACGGACGTGAGCTGGCCCGTGTCGCCGACAAATATAATCTTGTGAAACGTGTGTTCGCGCAGGACTTGGGCCAAAATCTCCAGCTCTTGCATGGACTGTTCGTCCAGTAGTAGTGTGGGGTGCACTTCCACGGACTTGGAGTAGTACAGACGATGTGTTGTGAACGCCTCCACGCCCGTGGACTCCTTCAAACGCTGTGCCGCTTTACCTGTGGGTGCGGCGCATGTGACGGCTCCGTACAGCGATTTCACAATGTGTTTGCAGACAGAGGTTTTGCCAACACCGGCACCGCCTTGTAACACAAATAGTGGATTCTCACAGGCTTGGCGTACGGCCTCGCGCTGACGGTCGTCGAGTTGCACGTCGTCTTCGGGCATTTTGTACCGTGGCTGTTTGCGCAGTGCCACTGCGGCAAACTCTTTTTGGATAAACTGTTCAATATCCGCGTACTTGAGCAGTGCCACATAATTCTCATGTTGGGCGATAGGCCACGTCGCACAGATGCCGGAAAAACGTGCCATGAAAGCGCCGCGCGACATCCAGTAGTCGCCAGTCTTGGACATGTGGCGTTTGATAGCGTCAACGGCCTTGTACCTGGCCCGACGTTTGTCGTGGACCGATATGCCCAAGTCTTGAGCGGCAGCCTCAGCCATCTTGACACGACTCGCATGTTTGGTCGCCTTGATGAAATCTTGTCTGGCTTGGCTCTCGTACGTAAACGAATCGTACTCACAGTGATAGACGATACGGAACGGGTCAATGCGCAGAAACGTTAGGAAGTTGTCCATAGAGTCCGTGTTCGGCTTGGACATCCATTTCATCGTCGCTTCGATTTGTTCGGTCCGCATGTACGCAGACAGAGTGGGGAACTGACTTTGAAGTGTATTCGAACGCTCGAGTACAGACTTGATGGACGCATACGCCTGCTCGATTCTTTTCACGGTCACGCGGCCAATACCTTGCATAGATGTCAATTGGGACCAGCGTTTGTGCTCAATGACGTCGAAGAGCTTCTTAATCGGTTTGAATTGCGACGTCAGTACTGCCCGTACTTTCCATGGGACACTTTCCGCGTTCAGTGCAAACTGAAGACGATGCACAATACGTTGGTGGGGTTTGCCTTTAAAACGTGTGCGCAGTGTACCATCGTACGAACGCTTTTGTTGCAAGTTTCCGCTGTATATTTGCCCCGCGACGATTTGCTGACACGGACAGCCAAAATAACCAGCGCACGTGCCTTGTGTCGATGCGTTGCGGAATTTGACGAGTGCCCATTCGTCCCCGCGAATCTGAATCACCTTGGTGACCTCAATCTTTACCATGGTCCACGATGCTGCGTTCACGTGCTATATACGATGTTTATATTATGACGAACTTATGCACAATTTAATTTAATTTAAATTAAATTAAATCCGATGCCGATGACATGTGAACTGTTTAGACCAAAAAAAAGGACGCCTGCGGTCAATTTAATTTAAATTAAATTAAATCCGATGTCCATGCCATGTGAACTGTTTAGACCAAAAAAAAGGACGCCTGCGGTCAATTTAATTTAAATTAAATTAAATCCGATGTCCATGCCATGTGAACTGTGACAGGTCATAAAAGCAAAAATACGATATTTAATGTAAATTAAATTAAATCGGTAAGCATGGACTCACCCACTGCAGAATGTACCGAAAGTACGTGTAGGATATGTTATGAACCAGGTGGCGTGGAAAACCTCTGTAATTGCACTGGTTCGATGGCATACGTTCACGAGAAATGTTTGCAGAGGTGGATACACGTGTCAGGACGCACGTCGTGCGAATTGTGTCATGTCAAGTTTAATACCGAACAAAAGAAGTTTAATATCGAAGAACGGGTTATTTACGTTATAGATTGTATGCACGTTTCATTGTGTTTGGCTGTGCTCGTATTTATATTAATCGTTCTTTTACTGGTTTAAAGATCAATACAGTTACGCCTCGCCTTCTGGCAGGTCAGAATCGTCTGAAGAGGATGAGCACAAGAAGTCTGGCGGGTTGTCCGATTCGCTATCGGTTCCCAGTTCGATAGCGTCTGCACGGTCCAGCATTTCATCCGTGTCAAACGTGAACGCATTCTCTTCAATGTTCGCGTCATCGGCTACCACAAAATCGTTTTCCGCGTACCCTGATTGTGTAACTTTCGCCGCTTTTTTGCGCAGTTTACCGACAAGCTGTGTCTCTTTGTACACTTGCAACAGTTCGCGCTTTGTCCGAACCCATTTATGATTGCGCGTTTTGACGCCTCCGTGGTCCCTGTCATACACGGTCTTGCGACGGTCTAATTTACGGTCTCGTTTGGTACGACGCGAACGCCTGTGTGTTCGTCGGAGTCCGTGTCGCTTCGACCGCCTCACGTGGACCACGTTCTCGTACACTTGTGTGACTTTGGGCATCGGTGTCTGTTCAATATGCCCGCGTCGAGATGGATCAGTATAGAATCCGTTCTCTGACTCGTCACAGCATAGAACAAATATACAGTACAAATACTCCATACATGTTTACAAAAATGTCAGGCTTCCATCAATATGAAGCCGCACCAGAAGGACTCACAAAGCCCCAGCGCGACCGATATGAAGCCGCGGTCGCCGCGCGGGAAGAATTATCATACGCCAGGCGCGACGTGAAAGAGGCGAAGGCACGTGTCCAAGAGCTTGAGAAGCAGCTGCCCAGACCAACCGACCAAGAAATATATTGGCAACTCGCAGAAATACTGGGGCGCATTGGAGATGACGAGCCGGTTTATTCGTTTCTAAGACGCCGTTCCATGCCTCAATATATGCCACGGTCGGGCGAACTCGTATTTCACGAGAGATACAAATTCGGGATATGTTTTTCAGAGAGCGTGATTCGGTGCAACGGAAATCCCACGCGTGCGGACGTAATGGTTACTATTTGCTTTGAATCGAATAAACCCGTAAATTTGATTCTGGACACGGCGTTTAACACGCTGGGTAGTATTCACGCCGAAATGGTGAAGAAGTTTGACGACGTCGACCCTGATGTAAAAGAATACGAATACAGTTGTGAGGTGAACGAGGTAAAAGCATTTCCCGAAGGGCCCAATACTCGCAGGTTTGTGAATGGTGAGTCACCCGGCGCTACCATAGAGAAAGTGAAGCGTATTATTGAACCACGCCAATTACTACATGACTGGTTGCTACAGGGACACATCATAGAAGTGAGGAAAAAACCAACGCCTCCCTTGGGTGATAATCGATTCGCAAGTCTGTCAGAATAGAATATATTTCGTGTTAAGACAAAAAAAACAATGTATTCGCTTTTAAACAGTTTTTTGTACGCAAATGTTTATTTTATCGTGTTATCGTAGTTGCTGTCTGTGATTTTTTCTAGGACCGTCAACATTTAATTTCGCGGACGCCGCAGGCTCCGCGGCCAATTTAAATTAAATCCGTGCTGCCTGTGATTTTTTCTCGGACCGTCAACATTTAATTTAAATTAAATTAAATCCGATGCAAGCCTTCAAGGACATTGCATGGACCACTGCCCTGTGCACCGAAGACGCCAAGGACGCCGACGGAAACCCGTGTAAAACCGCGCACCTGGTCATTTCGGACTGGAAGATACCATTTGCGTTCGACGAGTGGGCCGCTCAGCACGGGTTTGGCGTGAAAGGGCCCGTGGACATTTACCAGTACTGTTCTTCGCGCCTGAGTAGACCTTACTGTAAACAAGCCGTGGCAGAGGCGGCCACGCGTTTGGAACTAGACCCTGGATACCTACAACCGTACGAAAAAATGGCGTCGTTTTACGTGCTGCGTCTTTTGGCAGGCATTCATTACAAAAAGGTGTGGCAGGCGTGGCCTAGAATACCGATGACGGACAACATGCTGAAGGACGAAATTTTTTGCCTGTGTGTGGTAGCCTTGCACCCCGAGCTGTACGGTAAGCTACATCCCGTTGGACGTAACAATAGACGCGTGTGTTTGGAAGCCATCGCGTTGTGGAGACTGTCAAAGTTTTCCGTGATGCAGTTTGCACATCCGCGCGCGATGTCCACGTTTCGCAAAGAGCAGGTACATCCGAACAGTATTGGTTTAGAACTCCAATACCACAAACAAAACAGCGACACACACTACTGGGTGTTTGATGACCCCAGCGTTGTCAATCGGGTTATCGGAAAGTCTGGGGCGCGAAGATGGTTCGAGTTACAGTTCGCGGGCCCAACAGCAGTGAAACATTTAATCGACGAACGATTAAAACATGGGAATTCTATAGACCCTGTACGGCCCTTTGCAGAAAAGAACCAGTATGTGACATACACATTACCATGATTTATTCTAATTTTTGTTTGTACTTAAGCAATGTGTGCTTCTATGAAATATGGACTTGCTCCTTTTCTTGTCCCCAGAGGCTATAGAAACGTTGCATTGTAAAGAGACGTATGAGATGGTGAAAGGCTTAGTTGTTGATAGGAAACTAAGTTATGAGGCGTTTGTAGACGTGCTCAAAAAGTTACCTGAAGCCTCGGGCCAAGAGGATATGAATTACAAGCAGGTATTGTCCTTTGCGGAAATACGGGAATGGCCGTCCGACGATATACCGTACGTCTTCACCGACAATCCTTTCAACAGTCGATGGACACGTCTGAGGGGTAGGACGCAATTCGAGAAGGGGAACACGCGACGCACCATTCCGCCCGTCAAGGATTTAAAGGCAGACCTCGCGCAAAACACCGCGCATATTGTGAGAGGGTATACTGCCGCAGGGGCGTACGGAAAAGTCCGCACCTTGGTCGTGTTTAACGGAGTGCTGTGCGCCTTGAAAAGTACGCAAGACTTTGGCGACGACTTTTACGAACTCGTCACGCAGGTGTATATGTCTGAGCAGTTGAGCGGTTACCGTCATATCAATGTGCCCAAGGTAGTGTTTACCCAAACCAAAACACATCCCAACGAGAGTAGAACAGCGGACGTCTGCATGACCAGGTGTAAGGGGTCTTCTTTAGGCGATATTGCGAGAGGTGCCAATCCCAACGACGAGATTTTTGTGGCCGTTGCGCACGTTTGTAAAGCGTTGTGGACTTTACAGGAAGACTTTCACTTTGTGCACGGCGACTTGAACAGCAGCAATGTATACTTTGATGCGGCGCAGCACGACATCACTTTTATTGATTTCGGAATGTCGTGTGTCAATCCGGACCAAAAATCACTATCGTGGCAGTCGGGCGACGAATCCTTTTTTTGCAAAGACACAGGTACGGTGGCGGCGGAATGCACGAATCGTTCGATTGACGCGTGCACGCTTATCGGGATAATGGCGGGTCCGTCAAGGCCGTGGTGCTTAGAAGAACATCGCCGCATGAAGATAGAGGCAAAAAAGGCAGTCGACGCGTCGGACAACGCAGCTGCAAAACAACATTTAGTCGAAGCGACGAGTGACCACACACTGTTTACAGACATCAGTAAACCGGATTGGAAACCGGGAAACCTACTCTCCCCCCGAGATAGGCAACACTGGTGGTTATACAATATGATGGAATTCCCTCTAGAAGAATGGTATCCCGAAAACATCATCGGGCGTCTTCTTAAGCACATTGACTTAAACCACTGGGCCAAGTTGCGGTACAAATGGACCAAAACGTTCGACAAACTTATGCCGAAGAACGCGCGCGTCGACATCGTCTCGGGCCCTCGTCGCGGCCAACGCGGCATACTGTTGAAGCTTCACAAAACAAACCAACTGAAACTGTCGATTCAAGGTGCGCGCGTCGAGGTTCTCACGTCGAATTGTGCACAAAAATATGTCGAAGATGCTGCGTTGACCACTGCAGAGCAGACGCTTCGCGACAACATGGTCGCTCCAAAAACATTTACGACAGAACAAAAGGAAGAAGCGACACGTGCTCTTCTCGCCGCGATAGAAGAAGACAACATGGAAAAACTAGAGCGCGCGCTTGATAACGGTGCGTATGTAAATGGAACGCCATCGCACGGCGAATGGTACAGGAAACGACCCATTTGGGCGGCCGTACAGAAAGACAACCCGAGTGCGATTCAACGCCTTCTGCGCCGCCCGGGTATAGAGGTCAACGTATGGCCAAAGGACGGCGAAAACAATTTATTGACGTACGCTGTCGTGAATAGCACTTATGACACTCTGAAAGCGTTGCTAGACGCACCCGGAATCGACGTGAATGCGAGAGAAAACCGTTTACTCCGGACACCTCTAATAGCACTTCTGGCAAAAGTAAAAAATGTTCGAAACGAGACCGTCGAATTGCTCATTGAAAAGGGCGCGGACATCCGTGCGAAAAACATGTATGGGTGGACTGCTATATGTTTTGCTATAAAAAATTTGAGGGTTTTTAAAAACTTATTTTTGACAACAACAATAGAGTTAGGAGACGCAAACGTATTGAATGATAGCGTGACCCCGAAAGGGTATACTTTGCTGATGATAGTAGCCATGGGTGGCACCCTGGATGTGTTCAAATATCTCATCAAAAGATGCGATTTGTTCGCATACAGTACCACTGTTCACGCCCACCCCATTTACAATGTGTTTGACGCCATTAAAGACAGAGCTCTGACGGCGGGCCCCGGCGACGATTTCAAACGTGTCTTACAAGCAGCCATCGATAAAAAAGTGACCGAGATGGCGGCAAAGTACACAAGGGCCAAAAGAATTTTAAGTTCTAAAATGGCGAACCCCAATCAACTGTTTAAGGCCGCCGGATGGTGGGATGTGCGATTTACGGCGTACGAACCGGGCATTGCCGTCGGCACCGTGTTGCCAGCCGGCACGCGCGTACTTGCGCGATGGATGACAGGTGGAAGCCACTACCCTGGCAAGGTCGTGCGCACTTATGTAGACAACACCAGTGACATCGAGTTTGACGACGGCAACACCCGGGACGCGACGCCTTTTGACGACGTGTTGTTCGAAGAGGTCAAGATTGGGTTTTTGCATTGTTGGCCAGCTGGAGATACGTCGACAAAGGCCGCGTATGTTCGCGCACTGCTTGCAGACGGATTAGACGTGAATCTTAAGACGTCAACCGGTATGTCCATACTCGAATTGTATTGCATCGATGGTAAACACTCCACGGTTGTGCGAGAATTACTACAAGTGCCCGACATTGACAGTACACTCGATGTGGGACGGTTTAGGAACATGCTCAGGCAATACCCTAACACAATTGAAACGTTTACGTTGAACACGACCGACCCCATTTCGCTCAGCGAATCGATATCGGCTCCTGTCCGATGTTTGCCTTGTAAGCACCCGTACGAAATGGTATCGTTGGGCCAGCAGCTTAAACACGGTGGCTCTCCACAGTGCGCCGTATGTCGTCAGCCGATTGTTCACGTAGAGATAATGACGAAAGCACAGGTCGACAAATGGAACGCGATGCAAGAATTGGAGTCATTGAATTTCGACTTGCCGAAAGGTCTCAGCGAAGACGCGAAAAAACTCTTGTCCACACAAGTAAAAAAGGCAAACGCTTTCCGACATCGCCAGCACAGTAGGTTCAAACTCACATTTTAATGTATAAATGGGAAATTATTACAAATGTATGTTTCATCAATACACGCCGGGAATACGTCGAAACTGTTCATACCCGAGCTGTGTTTGTGGGTGTTTGTGGACATCTCCAGGTTTTGCGATAACTTTGCCGGCGAGTAGAATGTCTGAAGAACCATCACCGATTTAATTTAATTTAAATTAAATTTCTTTCTCCAGGAAAAAGTCAACCCGGTCTACATTTAAATTAAAAACATATAGGTAACACATAATCCGATTTGACTATAGAGACCTATTTTAAAAACATACCATGTCAGCATCTGCTTCCCCAGTCAAGGAGGGCGCTTCTGCCCCTCGGACTTCACCCATCAACGCGCCACCGCTTCGCCGCATGAGTTTAAATGGTGCCGTGCGTTCCGAGTCCGCCCGCGCCGGCGGAGAGTCCAAGAGTCGGGACCCACCGGGGGAGGGTCGTGTCTACTATTGGCGCAACGGTCAGTGGCATACCGGTGACCGCTCTGCGGGTATCACCGTCCGTGTTCAGAATCCCAAGAATAATGCAGTGCTTGGAGCACTTCTCAAAATGCAAAAGGGCGTTGAAGCGAACCGTGACACGACTCTCTACCTCATGGAAGGCATTCGCAAGTGGTGTGACGAGCAGAAGCGTTCTGTCGACCCAGACACTGAGGAGACATTTGTCAAGTATGTATGGCATCACATGCGCCAAAAGCAGCGCGACAATGCCACCTCCATTGAAGCGCGCCGCCTCCAACAGGGCCTGACCGGTGCCAAGGAAGAGCTGGTGGCACATTACGCGGAGTTTCCCGGCGAGCGTAAGTCTGACGACGAGCTCGTGTCCATGTTTCACAAGCTTGGTGCGTGGTATTCAGTGACATCCTCGGAACAACGGCGCATTGCCAGCAAGAAGCGCCACGACAAGGAAGAGCGTCTCGTTGAAACCCAGTTTTGTGGCGACCGTGTCGCGTACAACCGTTTTAAAGCCCTTAACGAGAAGGTTTCACTCGGTCGTATTCGCGACGTGTCCCCACAGCTTCTGGTCAAGTTTGCCAATTGGCTCGAAGAGAACCCGGACTTTCTGTATCCGGGGAGTAAGGATACTTCGATTTTGAACGCTGAACACCATGTCCGGGACCCGCTGTCGTATCAGTACGATACACTCCGCGGATTTCACAACATTTCGCTCATCAACGCCGACGTTTCCAAGGAACATATGCTGACGACTATCAAGGAACTCATGTCTTCCTTTACTTCGGCACGCATCGAGGTCACACTCGAGTTTGACCGGTCGCCCCACGAATACACGATGACGGACAAGTACCCACTGTTGAAAATGCACGGGTGTCAGCGTCTAATTTCCGGCGAAAAGCACGTGATTCTCGCAGTCAACAATGACAAGCTGGTATTTGAAAAGGCGACCATTATGATTAAGCGCCTTCCTGACGAGTTCCACCAACAGCTCAAGGGTCATTGTGAGCGCGAGGGTCTCTTCAAGGAACTCGAGTGTCACAAAGTGTTTGCATATGCACCTGGTCTCATTACAAAGGCGACGATTTCGGGCCAGACATTGTCTGGCCCGTCAGACCGTGAAAATTTCAAGATAGAGCTACGTCTGACGAGCCGTGCGAACAAGACGTTTTCCTTGGAGGACATTCTACACAAGAAGCGCCTCGATTTTGTCGAATCTCTCAAGAAAGAAGCCACGTCCAAGCTTGACAGAGCTGTATCGCAAAGGAGTGAGCGCCGTCATGCCGCCACGCGCGCGACTCTTCCCCCGAAGGACATTGTTGAGCAGTTGATGAATCTCAAGGTGATGCGCGATGCGGGAGACCTTACACAGGAACAATTCGACACTGCTAAGAATACACTTTTTCATTGAATAATCTATTAAACCATCCATTGTCATTCAATACACCTTTCATTTTATATAAGCGATTAAAATATCAAGTCGTCGTCGTTCGTCGTAGGAACGGCGCCGGTGGGCTGAACCCTGTTCTGGAGTTTGGGTTTACAACACTTTAAGACAGAAACACAAAGTCCAAACCGTCGTGGCGTAGTGGAACGCGCCTGTGCCTCCAGCACGTCCAACATGCAAAGGATAAGACTGACACCGTTTGTGAACAAGACCAACCACCACATCACAATGGCTTCGTCATCGACATCGTTGTTGTGTGATTCAAACAGTGTGTTGGTGAAATTGCCGTGACCGACAATGTACACACTCTCGTAGGCCACAAACAAACAGTACACTAGCGACGATATCTGTAGCACCGCAGACGTATAAACAACTAAGTGCAGCCATTCGGCCAGTTTGACGAGATTGTCGAATAGACCAAAAATAATAGCACGCATGACCAGTGCAAAAAGCAGAATATCAAATTCGTGTGAAGCAATAAACCCCACTTTGCTGTCAATCACGTCTTTGGGAGTGGGACCAAAACTGTACGCCAAAATAGCACCGGACACGAGCAGTAGGATAAGAATTATTTGAAGAGCAATGTGTGACCACATAGTACGGGTTATGTGGAAACACGTTTATAGTGCGTTGTGGTTCAGACCAACCATAATTTGACCGGACTTGATTTATCATTTCCGGACCATTTACAGTATATATATACTGTCCTGTTTCCTTGAAATGTGGGGGTTCTCCGTGTTGGTGTTTATAGTTCTTAGTCTTATCAGTAGTTCTGTCCTCCTGTGTCGCAAATTGTGGCGTCGGATTCCGTTTGTCATGGTTTTACTCCTGTTGCCCACACTGCTTTGGTACCTGTACTCACCCGTGCACCGAGGCGCTCCCTCCATCATGAAGTCCATCGACCGCTCCTCCATTCATCAGGACGTGGTGCGAAACTGGGCCGACACCGTCAAATGCAGCCCCGACATCGTGGCCAAACCCCGAGACATTCCCACTCTCCTCAACCTGGTCCAATCGGCCACTTTCGTTCGGGTCGTCGGAGGAGGACACTCCTGGTCCCCTCTGGTCTGCTCCGAGGATACGGTAATTTCATTCGAACACTGGTGTGGTACACCGCAGTGGCACGCGGACGACACCGTCACCTTTGATGCCGGATGCCCCATCGAAACGGCACAGCAACATTTGCTGGAACGACAACGGCAGCTGCACGGATACGGCGCAATCCAACACCAAACGCTGGCCGGGGGGTTCATGACCGCACTGCACGGTGCACAGTTTCAAAATTTCGCCTCCAACGTCGTGGAACTCGAAGCAATGTTGGCCAACGGGACTCTGGTGACCGTACGGCAACACATGGACGAGTGGAGAGGTTCCATGGGACTGTTGGGCATTGTGCTTTCAATGAGACTGCGGACATTTCCAAGTAAGTCGGTACTGGTGACCGAGCGTTCAGTGACACTGGAGGAGGCGATGGACAGTCTTTTCGACAACTCGTTGGAAGCAATGGACATTAAAACTATTTGGGGGGTTACCGAGGACGTGTACAATCTGCGTACCTTTTCCGAAGTGAAAAACGAATCGATCACTCTGGTCCACGACATGAAAATGGAGGCTTTTATCCACGACAACCTGCTGATGCCGGCGTTGTTGTTGGGTTCGCGCCTCGTCCGTCATCTCCCCATCGCACAACTCAGTTATCCGACGCTTTACAGACACAGAGAATCGATCATGGATGCTTGGTACACTTATCCAGAATTTGGATTCAAAAATGCGGCGTATAGCGTCCCCCTTGCTCTCTGTGCCGATACCATTCGAAAAATTAGACACGTAGCACAGCCCTACTTGGTCACCATGGGCGTGAGAAAATTGTTGTACGCACCGGGACTGTTGACATGGGTGACACAACCGTCGTGCATTGTCGACCTCTCTTTTGTCGATGCACAACTCGGCAACTTTGATTCTAAAATGAGACAATTTCACCGTCGAGTCGAACTCATAGTGGAAAGCGTCAACGGGGCCGCCCATTGGGGCAAATTTTACGCGTCCAACTATTCCAAATTGAACATACCGGGGTTGGTGAAGTTTAGGAACAGACGACAGGAATATGACCCAACTGGAAAATTTTTAAATCCTCTCACGGCCGAAATTATGCTGGGACAACCCATGATTCCGCGCTACACCGAATCCGCCATTGAAATGCGAGCAAACACATGGCGTGGCGTGGTCGTCGTAGCCTTGTCGACCATAGTGCTGTTGACCGTTTGGCCCCATCGACCAAGTCGTCACGCAGGGTATCGCAGATTGTCCGAGTTGTCGACAGGGACAAGCACCTAAACCATGAAACTCCGTTTTCGTCGAGTATATACAGGCTGGCGTAGGTTTTACCATGACATGTCGAATATTCGTCATAATTATATTATGTACAGAAATGGTGATATTCGGTATACACCAAACGAAAATAACACAGCCGTGACATGATTTGTTTAAATGAAGACGACATTATTTTGTTTGTTGTAATCGTATGTTCGACGTTTATTATTTCTATTCTGTGTATCTGTGTAGCTGCGTATAGGCGAAAACATATGAACCGCGCGCGGAGAATCTTGACCACGGAACGTTCTCTTTTACATTCGCCGTTGGGTGTTCGTCCAACGGAACCTCCTCCTTTGCCTCCGATAACGAGTCGGTCGGATATTTGCCAAAGTTTTAATTATACATTGTCCGTGGCACAATAACAGGTCGGGATTCACTCCGTAAGTGTCCCACGCACATTTATTCACTAGAAAACACGAGTACAGAAATGTCGTCAGAACCCTTGTTGGTTTCATCAATGGACGGCACCTCGTGCCATGTAACTGCGCCTTCTCCCTGTTCGTCTTCGTACACCACTTTATATCCCCCACCTGGTTGTTTTTCATATTTAGAGACGCGTCTTTCGTTCGCAGTGACTATGGTAGGTACGCGGCTTATCTGGACACCAGTGCGGCCATTCAGAGACCAGCCTCTTGTCCAACGCTTCTTGCATTCTTCCAGAATTTGGTCCGCGGTGACGTCCTCCCGCCGTGGCAAGGCGTCTTCGGGATGCATGACATCGGAGACACCGTCCGAGGTCATCACCACGTGGAAAGGGCCCTCTGGAATAGGGAATTCAGTCACTAGGGGTGGTAAACGCGGTACGTCTTTATGACCCACAAATGCACCGCTCGCCAAGATGACGGGTAATAAACGATCTTCAATACGAAAACGCATATATGCCGGCTTATTAGGAAGCTGCATGGTTATGCCATCTGGCTGTGGGGTTAGTTTTCCGCCTGTTCTAATCGCGCCGGAGTTTCTTCGTTGAATTTCTACCGTACCGTATGGTTCGCCTTGGAATGTTTCTCCTGGACAAAGACCTCCCACATGTTCTTTCATAAAGGATTCCGCGTCTTGGTGGGATTGTCTATGTACGAGTTCGCCGTCTTGATAAATGGAGCATGACGCATCGCCGACCGAAATGATTCGTATGTTACGCGTGGCAAACTCGTAGAGTGCAATAACCAACATGGCACCGTCCGTGAAATCTCTGCACAAAAATTGGCTCATCGCCATGCCGGCTTTGACGCCGGCATTCAGCGTTTCGTTTAAAATACGTGGAGCGTTTTTACTCAAACATTTCGAAGTGTCATCGCCGCCGTGACCATCACCCACCAGCAAGGCGATATGCGTGTCCGACCGAAGACTCGCCGGTTCAACGTCTTGTTTCGACGAAAATTGTAGTAGCGCTTTCGTAACGCGTACTGTATCGACCTCCTCGGAGGATTCCGCGCGCTTTCGTTTCACAGTATGTCCATGCACGAACGTGTGAAAACTCGCCATGTTGTTGTTCTTGTAGTTTTGTATTTATAGGTACATAACGCTGGTATTCATCGACTCTGGATTCACTCCGTAAGTGCCCCATGAGATATATAGAATATGGAATAGTGGACAGTGATGTGGAAGGAGAGTATGTTGTTGATGGTCGCGGTTATTGCCGGCGTCACGTCTTTATGGATGACGTTGACAGAATGGGACGAATCTGACTATGTCCATGTCCAATTCGGCTCTTTTAGAGGGCTTGCGGCCCTCACCCTTGGGATGGGGTCCATCGCCGTGGGCAGCCTGATGACCATCGGCAAGTGTTACGACACGTCCTTCCGCCAAACAGAGGATAGTATGCTATATCAAGGCTGTGTAGCGTTGTTGTTCGCGTTCAGTTGCTACGTGTGGGTCACAGCCGTCACAAATCAAGTCATCGTCGATGCATGTGGCACGGCAATGACCATTGGCGCCCCAGTAACCATCAACATGACGTGCGTCAAACGCTGTGACGGCACTGACGTCACCGAACACCATCGTCTTCCCTTTCTGACTCAAGACGCGACTTTTCACCATGCTTCCAAACATTGTGCGCCTTGGTTCACAGAGGATAAGGATACGATACGCTGGGTAATGACATGTGAAACCGTCCTATTCACGGGACTTGCGCTACATCTTCTCACCCGTGCTGTTTCGGCACTCGTAGAACGCGAAAAGTTAGAGTGTTCAGTGTTGCTCGTTGTTGACGTTGTATCGTGCTTGTCTGTGGCTTGTATCACGATAGTGCCACGTGGTCATTATTCAGCGTATAATTTATGTGGCGTTTGTCGTTTCCTGGGTCTGTTGCACGTGATTTTACCACTGCAAAGACGCATGACACAAAAACACTGTATAGGGTTTCTGGTGGTGATGAAGCTTATTTTTGTCACTTTGACGGGCGCTGCACTCATGTTTGTGGCCGAGAAGCCATGCACCGCGATGCAGGATGCGTGCGACCCCGGGTTTGACGATTATGGCAACACGTTATATTTTATCTTTGTCACGTTGTCGACGGTGGGCTATGGCGACATGTCTCCAAAAACGGCGATGGGAAAGGTGGCCATCGCGTTTATCATTATGAGTTCCATCTCTTACCTCCCAAACATCATTGCTGAAGTGTTGGAGTTGTGTCGTAAGAATCCGATTCACGACCGCTTGGACATCATGCACGCGGACATCAAACAAGTCGGATTCCACATGAACGGAGGGACCCTGAAAAGACAGCGCCGAAACAAACTCCTGAACGCACTCCAACGAAGAAACCAGGGTCCTCCGGAATTTTAATTTAATTTGGCCGCGGAGCCGGCGGCGTCCTTGGCCGCGGAGCCGGCGGCGTCCGTGAAATTAAAATTCAATGTCACGAAGTATGATGGATTTGGACTCTGTGCGCGAAGAGGCGCCGTCTGGTCCTTGGTTTTTACGCGAGAGCAGAAATTGAAACCAGTCGACACAGTGCGCACACGTACAGAACGCAGAACGTTCCCACTGCAACCATGTATGTCCGTCCTCTGTCGTCCCTATTAGCACAGTCCCCGTTGTCGCCGTGACGTCGAATACGGGCTTGGCCGACGCGTGTTCACACCATATGCGTTCTTTGCCTTCTGAATGCCAATCTACATACAGCGCACCACTGTCCTCCACGATTACATGAGCACCACGGCGTATCTCATGTTTATTGAGCAATGATAGAAGACGCCCCTTTGATAACACAGTTATAGGGTTCATAGTAGACATTTAACAAAAGCATTTATATATCATTTGAGTACAGTATTCTAAAAAACTCCCCCGGCCACAAAGTCCCTCCAGCGGCGATGTGACTATCGTATGCAGAAACATCGCCCATTACTCGTCGCCATCTCCCGTCGAATTCAAACAAGTCTTGTATGCTTCTTCTCCAGATGTGCATCGAATGTCCTAACAGATACACGCGATAAGCATCCGTCCGACGCCTGACGCAATCGCCCGAGTATGTGAGCCCATCTTTGCACACAATGCGCGTACTCATATGAACGACGTGCAGCCGTTTTATAGGCGAAACCCGCCTTGGTCCAGGGCCACTGCCAACATCCGTTCAAGGACCGTCCTCAGGTTTTTGACATCCGGATGGTCTTCCACTAAGTCTTGTACAAGTTCGGGAAAGAATTCGATGTCGGACATACACTCTTGTATGTCATACGGTGCTAGGAGGGTCTCAATCTCAGCACGGTTCGAGACGCGTTCATAGTAGTCCACTGGAGCCGGCATTTTAAGAGAGAAATGTAACTATATATACTTAATTTGAATGGTGAATGGCACATCGTTTACAAGTGGACGTGTACAATCCGTTGTTGGTAGAGCCATTAGAATGCTCAGTGTGTTTGAAAGATATGTGGGCACAAGTCACTCTCAAGTGTGGACACAAATATCATTTCCAGTGTATAAATCGCTGGTTTGACTACCAAATGAACTGTCCGTATTGTCGCCGTCCGTTTTCGCCACCACCATCTCCGGTTTGTCAGCCGCCGCCGCCGTCTTATCCGCCGCCACAGTCTCCGGTTAGTCCGCCGTCGGAGACATCTTCCGACGTTTCTTATGAGATGTATGAAGAAACGTCGCCGTCCACGTTATGTGCCTTTTGTTTCGGGATGGGACGACGGTGGCGACGGCAACGCGTCCGGGTTCGATAGACTTGTGCACGACAATCGTGTCATCCCAATCCTCTGCGTCCGCACGCGCATGAAAGTCACGCATGGCCGCTTTTAATTCTACTTTAGGCTCCACAGTGACGACGCGCCCTTCCACGGAGGACACGACCATGGACCCAGTATTGACGCGCACTGTATCATACATAGGGCTCGACAGCGCATCAAAATCCACACTGGTCCAGTCCCAAGGACGCTTGATGGGCGCTGGATTGCCCGAGAGTTTGAGGACCCTTATTCCGGCTCCAAAATCACACCGAATACCGGTATCCACGACGTCTCCGTCTTCGTGCCGCTGTTCCGACAACACGAAACGTATAGAGCACTGCACTGCACTACCTGAACATAAACTGCAGCTACCGGTAACTTCTTTATCTTTATTGTACATATTCACGTAATCAAACACCTTACTTCTTTTTGCCTTGTACTTTGAACGTATTTCCAGTGCTTCGAATTTCGGTTTGTGGCAACGCTTCCACACTTCCTCGAACGGGATGCCCGACTGTAGCATCTCTGGATGAGCTTTGCGCACAACTTCCTTAAGTTGTTGGGTCATGGTCTCGACCCACTCGGACGGACATGCGATGCGAAGCACGTGTTCTCCATCTTTGAACTCGTTCACACTAGCTTTTAGAACCTTGCACGGCGGAGTCGTGACGTACCATTCCCCCTGGTCGCCGTAAAAGTAAATACCGACACCATACTTTTTCACACGCGTGACGTTTCGTTCACCAAAACCCTTTGTGGTCACAAAATCCATCGCGCCGTCCAAATCATGAAACCCTGGTGTCGCTGGAACGCTCATTTTTTTAATTATAAAGACCAATACCAAATCCCCTTTCGAATAAGCGCAACTTATGTATATTTAGGATGCTTTTTATTTTTGAATGCTATTCGATAGATTCGTATTCGTATTGTATCTATTATTGGGTTACACATGGTTTTTGTTGGGCACCGTGTACGACACAGACTACCGTTATGTATCCATTGTATCGATGATGTTGTCCCTAGTATGCGTGATTGTAGTCACTCTGATGCAGCTTCAGATTCTACTTCGACAAAACGCATTGCCGGAGTCCGACAAATGGTCCACTATCGCATGGTCCACACAGCATATACTCCTATGTGCCATTTTTTGCGTTGACGGGTTGCAGTGGACGAACGCTGTGGCTGTGCTCGGCATGTGCGGTCTCCTAATGTCTGTGACCATCGCCATTGTTATGTCTTGCGCATGCTTTGTAATTATGCAGAACGGTCACGATTGGCACGCACACGTGCATCTGACGTGCGTCACCTTTTGGGTCATGATACAATACATGTGTGTGAGACTACCAACGTCCAGTTCCACATTTATCACGTGTGTCCCCATTGTTCTCATGGCCTGTGTGCGCATGTTCGAAAAGATAGGTGTCGCACAAATGCTGTTGTGGCTTGTCGCCATCCTGCTTCACGTATTGCGTGACACTGGTAACATGAACCAGATGACATTCCTGTACACACTGACAGTCGTCGTCGGGACTATGAGCTTCGTGCATCGACGCGTCCTGTTGACTCTGGTCATCATACCGATAGCACTGGTACCAGGTGGACTCTATGTCCTGTTGCGCTTGTGCTGTGGACGACGCGCATCCGCCTCCGTAGTCGAAATTATTCAATTGTACAACGAAATCACAGCAAAAGACTTGGAACCCATTGTGTTGCCCATGGACGAGGAATACGCCGACGAAAACTGGAACGAAACTTTGTAACTATTTATGTGTGTAACTGATGAACATATGGCCGTCAAAATGACCGCCGCTGCCGCTGTACAAATAGCGAAACGAGGAAGGCACATGTTGTTTCACTGTCGTTCGGGCGGATGTAATGGTATGGAGTACGTTCTAGAGCCATGTTTGTCCACGGTCAAAGACGTAGAACCTGTTGCTGTTGACAAGACATCGACGCTTTACCTTTGCCAAAAAAGCGTCTTTCATCTGTTGGGTACCACTATCGACTGGAAAGAAGACATTATGGGCGCACGTTTTATTTTCGACAATCCGAATGCGCAAAGCATGTGTGGTTGCGGTGCGACATTTTCGACGTGATGTCGCGTTTTAAAAAAAACCGCTATATAAACAGACCCGATAATTTTAATTATGGCTTACCTCAAGGACAAAGGATATGAAGTCCGTGCTTTTTACCTGAATGCTCTCTACGTACTTTTCATCCTGCTCGGTTCGCTGTTCGCGGCCACCTTGAACGCCCCATACGAGAGGGAGGGCATGGTCACTCTTCCGCTGTACCAAACGTGTGCTCTGTCCCCGGTCACGGGCGAAGGAGCTTCGGCAGAAGAGTATGCTCAGGAAGCCACCGATATACTTAAAATCCGCGAACAAAATGCAAAGGTCGCGGAAGAGAACGATGAAGAGGAACCCGCCCGCTCGTGTCTGGAATTCTTAGATCTGCCCGCGACAGAAGAGGACGACTTTGCAGTTACAGATTGGCAGCAAGGCGCCTTTGACGGACAGCAGACGCTTTTCAACATTGCTTTGGCGACCGCAATAATGAACGGACTCCTGTTCGCCTGGTCCGTGCTCATGCACTGGGAGAACTTTGGCATCTCCTGGCACTTTGGCGCGCAGCCACTGTTCTCCGTCATAAACCTCGGTCTTTTCGCTGGCCTCATCGGCAATCTCGGTGGCATCGAGGACCTGAACTTGGCGCTCAACGTTGATAACAACATTATGTTCGAGATGCTCAACGTGTTCTCGGTCGCTCTCGCCGGGCTCATTATTGCTGCCCTTGACTTGATTGGGTCAAACCTCGTAATCTTCTGGGCATGCAAATCCTACAAATGCTGGTCTAAATAACTAACACTTAAGTCAACTTTTAATTAAATTTATTGTAAATCGTCAATGATTTTCTAAATAACGCTGTATATAAACAGACCCGATAATTCTAATTATGCCTGACCTCAAGGACAACATATCTGTCCCCGTGTATGACTGGCGGGGGTCCATATTTGTACAGCGCGCTTTTTACCTGAATCTTATCTACTTACTTTTCATCCTGCTCGGTTCGCTGTTCGCGGCCGCCTTGAACGCCCCATACGAGAGGGAGGGCATGGTCACTCTTCCGCTGTACCAAACGTGTGCTCTGTCCCCGGTCACGGGCGAAGGAGCTTCGGCAGAAGGCGAAGCCGTCAAGTACACCCAAGAACTTACCGCCCGCGAACAAAATGCAAAGGTCGCGGAAGAGGATGATAAAGAGGAACCCGCCCGCTCGTGTCTGGAATTCTTAGATCTGCCCGCGACAGAAGAGGACGACTTTGCAGTTACAGATTGGCAGCAAGGCGCCTTTGACGGACAGCAGACGCTTTTCAAC
>Ga0206126_10000487_pt1 | contig 52174 bp, 57 predicted proteins | sample Helgoland_Spring_5_FD_148621 | JGI IMG/M metagenome (GOLD analysis project Ga0206126, IMG submission 148621) | Pelagic subsurface seawater microbial communities from Kabeltonne, Helgoland, North Sea - Helgoland_Spring_Bloom_20160412_1 | ecosystem: Environmental > Aquatic > Marine > Epipelagic ...
AATCTTTGTTTATAAAAATCAAATTTCAAGATTTAGTAATGAAAGAGATGATTTAGCTAAAGTTTTAAAAGAATACTCCAAGAGTATACCTTAGTAAAATAATTTATCTAAACCATAGGCATATCCTCCTCCTTCAATTCAGCTATTTATAAACCTCTTAAATAGGTTAAACTTACATTTCTTATATTTGAAAAAACTCTTATGAAGAAGATACTCTACTTATTTTTAGCACTTGCTTCTTATGGAATATCTGCACAGACAACTGCAGAAGAATATTTAAACAGTGCTGTATCAAAATTTTATTTGGATAACATGGAAGGTGCTATAGTTGACTATACTAAAGCTATAAAAATTGATTCTAATTATGTTGAGGCTTATCGCAAGAGAGGTCTTGCTAAAGAAACATTAAAAGACTACTCAGGAGCAATAGTTGACTATACTAAAGCTATTGAAATTGATCCTAATTGTGCTCCTGCTTATCGTGACAGAGGTATTGCAAAAGGGAAATTAAAAGATCACTCCGGAGTTGTAGAAGATTATACTAGAGCCATAGAAATTGACCCTAATTATGCTACTGCTTATTTTAATAGAGGTGTTTCAAAATTTTATTTGGGAGACATAGTTGGTGCCTGTAAAGACGCTAGAAAAGCTCAAGAATTAGGAGATGATGCTTCAATACTCATAAAGAAGGCATGCAACTAAACCATAGGTATATCCTGCTCCTTTAAATTTTAAATACTTATGAAAAACTTTATAATAAATTTATCATTTGAAAATAGACTACATCTAAACAAAGAGGCAGGAACTTTGGCACATATTTTTGGTGAAGGTTATTTTATTACTGATGAATACGGGAGAGAAGTAAATACTCTTGAACAAGAAAAAGAATTTGATAGGCTTATTGAAAAGTTTAGATACCGTCATTTCTTAATTGAAAAACTAAACAAAGAACTCAAAGATTCATTTGATTTTGGAGAAGACAATCTTTTATTGATAAATGGAAAACGGGTTGCAAAACGTTATTGGAATATACCTAAAGATGAGGAGGAAGTGGATTTATATTTCAAGATTATTTCAGAGGAATTTAATTCTTAAATAGTTGCAAATGAGTTTTTATGAGTAATAATTCCGTCAAAGAGTCTGTTCTTATTTGATTTTCATCAAAGGGGTTGTTGATCTCATTATGTTTAAGAACTAACAAAGTATCTGGCATTCTGAACTCTAGAATTCTTCTGGTTGTTTTTAAGGAATTTATCTGTTCATCACTAATCAAGGTATCAAATACTGGAGTCAAATAACTATCTTCGTTAAGAGACAAAATAGACAGGCTAGACTCATTAATCCCACCTGAAAAATATGAAGATTCAAAAGCAATATAATCTCCTCCGTTAGCTTTAAATTGGTTAAACTTTGGCGGAGAACCCCAACTACCCATTTTTAAGGTATCTTTCTTTAGGCCTTTTTCAATTATGATAAAACCAGGACACATATGACAATCAACTGAGTTGGATTTTGCTGTGACAATCAAAACATTACTGGTTTTATTGCACCCTATCAAGAGTAAAACAAAGAGTATAATTCTAATAATTTTCATTTGATGTTTTATTTTAAAAAGGATCTCCTTTATTTTAAGAGAAAAGGGGTTTTAGCTTGACTTCACCGTCTGTACAAAGTGAGTAAGTTTCATTTATTTCTAATGAATTAATATCAATTGGGCCTTGACCACTAAGTGATATAAACTTCTCCAAGAGCAGATTTCTTTCTTGGGTATTATTTGTAATGAATTCCAATTCATCTAGAAAAGCATTTTTAATAGCCCAACCATTTTTAAACCTTATCTCAATCCAATCTACTTCATAGTTTTTACTAGATAAGTATGTTAGTAATTCAAGCGTATTTTGAAAAGATAAATTCATTTTGTGTTGTGGATAGACCTTTTTAGTCTTCCTATTTCTGGCGCTCTTTTTACGGTAATGTAATATCAGGTTATGAATACTGAGATGTTTAAAATGAATAAGCATTGATATTCTATCAATATTATTGTTAAATTCAATGACAAAGCTCCTATGGGTACCCTCTTGCAATTGATTAGTATTCTCCATGTCTTCTATCCATGGAGAATACCTTAATGCTATAGTTTTAAATAATATATATTCTTGGCTATCTTTCATTCAACGTGATTTTATAACCCGCACATTTATTTATTTTTAAATTACTCATATTTGTTTGTATCTTATACTAGTGAGCCCAAAACATGTTGGGTATTACCTCACCATCCTTGTTTTTCACAGGCTTATCTGTGATTTCAAGTGGTAGTTCATCACCTATTGCTAGGTTCATCTGCGCGGCAGTGTCTGCTGATACAGTAGTAAAGCCAAATTTCAAGTTTTTACCTTTTGCATCTGCCAAATCCTTACAGGGTTCTGATGTTGAAACTATTCCTGTAGTGGATTTTGTCAACTTATAAAAATACACAGTAGTGTTAGAATGATTTTCTATTTTTTTAGGTCTATTTTTTTTTGATAATGGCTCTTTTTCTATTATTTCACAGAAAAAACCTTTTAAAGGCTCATCATTAAAAGCTTTAAAATATTGAGGGGATTTTATAAATAATTTATCATTGAATGTCCTTGGTTTAGTCTTATCAAGATCTCTAAGTTGTTTGTCTTCAAAATACTCAAACCTTTGTTTATAAAAATCCTCAGAAATAGAGTTGATGTCCAACAGGCTTTTTAGTTCACTATACTTTTTATTATATATCTTATTAACTTTGGATGAAATTGCTTTATGATATTCATCCATTAGATCTTTAGTGTTGTCATAACCACTTAGGTTAATGTTAGATAATTTTCCGTCAAGCAAAACAATTAATACTCCACTAATTAATGCTAAAACAAATCTAAACAGGTAATAACCTCTTGAATCAATAAAGCCAAAATCTCCAATTATAAAACCTAAAACCACACCAACAGTTTGTAATATTGTAGCCCCTCCAAAGATGATTACAATGCTCCCTAATAGTTTCTTTAAGCCAATATACTTTTCGTTTCTAACAGACATTACAATAATTTATTGATGTAAATTTACAATTATTTTCTTCTAAAATCCTGGGATATCTTCCTCCTTTAATTTGAATATTACTGGTTTTTATATATTTACTAATTATTGAAAACAGTTATGACCATACATTTATCAAAAATTTTATTTGTACTTTTTTTTGTTCTAGCACTTGGAAAGGGGCCTTTTGCCTATGCATTAGGAATGGTTTTAGGGGCATTTACACCATATTGGATTATTGTACTAATTACTTCAATAGTGAAGAGTAATAGCAAAAAGACTAAGTTTAAATGGGTGTCAAATAATTATTTGTTAATTATTCCTTTAATAATATTTTTATTCGGTTTACTAGGCAACAACTAAACCATAAGCATATCTTCCTCTTTAAGTTCAGCTATTTCAACTCCTCTTAAATAGGTGTATCCACATTTATTATATTTGAAAAAACTCTTATGAAGAAGATACTCTACTTATTTTTAGCACTTGCTTCTTATGGAATATCTGCACAGACAACTGCAGAAGAATATTTAAACAGTGCTGTATCAAAATTTTATTTAGATAACATGGAAGGTGCTATAGTTGACTATACTAAGGCCATAAAAATTGATTCTAATTATGTTGAGGCTTATCGCAAGAGAGGTCTTGCTAAAGAAGAATTAAAAGACTTCTCAGGAGCAATAGTTGACTATACTAAAGCTATTGAAATTGATCCTAATTATGCTCCTGCTTATCGTGACAGAGCTATTGCAAAAGGGAAATTAAAAGATCACTCCAGAGTTGTAGAAGATTGTACTAGAGCAATAGAAATTGACCCTAATTATGCAACTGCTTATTTTAATAGAGGTGTTTCAAAATTTTATTTGGGAGACATAGTTGGTGCTTGTAAAGATGCTAGAAAAGCTCAAGAATTAGGGGATGATGCTTCAATCCTCATAAAGAAGGCATGTAACTAAACCATAGGCATATCTTCTTTTTTTAATTCAGCTATTTCTAATCCTCTTTTGGATAAACTAACATTTCTTATATTTGAGTAAATAAATTATTATGAAGAATATATTTTTTACACTCGCATTACTTATTTCTTTTAGCTCTTTTGGGCAGAAATCTAAAGGTTTTATCGCGTGTGGAATTCAAGTAATAACTCATATGGGTGGGGATATGTCTAAAGCTTCTTATTCAGAAATTGCTGATATTTCTGATTTGCCAGCTCTTGTTGCTTATATTGATAATACCAGCGCCATTAGTATTGTAATTGAGGTGCCTAGCTTGGACATTGATTATATTTTTTCAGATATACCGTTAATTAGAAGCTACAGAGTGCAGGATAACACCTACTACTCATATATTTCAGATACATCCCCTTCTTTTACAGTAAGGTTTAAAAACAAACAGATTGTAGAATTCATTATGGCTTTAAACGATGACAGGTCTTTTTCATTTGTAAATAATTGTTCAAATAATATTATTATAGATTATTACAAAAACAACCCTGAAAAGGCTAAAGGTTTAAAGAAATTATAACTAATTAAGAAATAATCAACCTAAACCATAGGCATATCCTCCTCCTTCAGTTCAGCTATTTCTAAACCTCTTAATTAGGTTAAATTAATACTTATTATATTTGATAAAAAAGTATGGACGGTTTTAATAATTATCCTAGATATGGTGTCGAGGACGCTGGTAGTGAAAAACAAAAAAAGATAACCAAAATAGTTCTTTTTATTGCTGCTTTCGCTTTAATATCGATGATTGTTGGTTCAATCTTTTTAGGGGACTAAACCATAGGCATATCTTCCTCTTTTAGTTCAGCTATTTCTAAGCCTCTTAATTAAAATGGTATTTAATTTTTGTATATTTATGATTATTTAAAATAATCAATTTATGAAAAAAATAATTTGGAATCATTTTATTCAAGGCTTTGTAATTTTCTCTAGTGTTCTAGTTTCTTTATACTTGGGGAATTTGAATAACAACTCAACCGAGACAAACAAAAAAAACAATTACATTATAGATCTGTCTTCATCATTAAAAGAGGATATTTCTCAGCTTCAAAGTTTGATTAATATTTTAAATGAGTCTGAAAACTTAATAGTGGAAATTCAAAACGATTTAGATAATGTAAATTTTAATTTGAATGAAGACAAGATAATTAATAACATACTAAATATTGAAGTAGGTTTTTCTTTTTTTCCTCAAGATGGTGTTTACAATCAAATGATATCAACAGGGTCATTTGAATTAATTACAAATGAAGATTTAAAAAAGAACCTTCTTGAAATGTATAATCATCAAATGGCAAGAAATTACGCAACATCGTTAGAGATTGATAATTTTAATCTCACGTTTAGGGCTATTCCTTATGAACAATTTCGTATTAGATTTGATTATAACTTATTAGATGGAGATTTTTATGGCAAAAGAAAGCTTACTAGTTACAATTTCAATGATGCTTATTATAAATCTGGATCATTTTATGGCCTTCTATCGCAGGCTAAACTATATGCAAATATGTACAGGAGACAGTTGAGTGATATACTAGTTTCATATGAAGAAACTATATTACTTTGTAGACAAGAAGTAATGTAATACTGCAGAGTTATGATAAAAAAACACTTCGTATTAATATCCTTATTTTTTTTTATTTGCTGTACTGATGATAATATTAAATCTTACGAATTAGATGACCAATGGCCAAGTCTGCCAAATGACTTTGTTCTTGGTAATCCCACAGGAATTGGAGTAAGTTCAAGCAATGATTTAGTGGTTTTTCATAGAGGAAGTAGGGTCTGGAAAACACCAATGCCGAAGGAAAAAATCAAAGAAAATACCATATTAATTTTAGATAACAAAACAGGGAAAATTAAAAATGCTTGGGGGTCAGATTTATTCATAATGCCTCACGGACTAGAGGTAGATAATGAAGATAATATTTGGGTTACCGATGTAGCTCTTCACCAGGTCTTTAAATTTAATTATACAGGTGAGCTTTTAATGGTTTTGGGGGTCCCCAATCAATCTGGAGTTGATTCATTTCATTTTAATCTACCTACTGATATTGCTGTAAGCACAAACGGCTCGTTTTATGTTAGCGATGGTTATGGAAATAGTAGAGTAGTCAAGTTCTCAAGACAGGGTGAGTATCTATTTGAGTGGGGTAAATTTGGAACTGATAATGGGGAGTTTAATATACCTCATGGACTTGATTTAGATAAATCAGGAAACGTATATGTAGCAGATAGGGAGAATAATAGGATTCAAAAGTTTGATTCTTTAGGTAGATTTATAAGTCTCTGGCAAAATAAATCTATAGGTCAATTATACTCTGTAAATATAGATAAAAGCGAAAATTATTTATTAGGAATAGATTACGTTATTACCGAAAAATTTATTCCTGTGGGATCTGATATTTTCCGTTTTGATTTAAATCTCAATTTGAAAACTCGTTTTGGTAGAAGTGGTTTTTACAATGGAAAAAGTAAAAGATATCACGACATTCAGGTTGATAATAACGGTAATATTTATACTGCAGATATACTAGACAACTCTCTTCATAAATTTAGGCCTATTGTAAACTAAACCATAGGCATATCCTCCTCTTTTAATTCAGGGAGTTCTAAACCTCTTAAATAGGAGTTAATTACATTTATAGAGGGACAATTATCTGCTAAATATTTTAATTGTATTTTGCAATTAAACGTAAGCTAAAATATTATGAAAAAATTTCTTATTCTTTCAGTTTTCTTTTTTGGATATAGCTGTTCGCCAACTCATTTTATTTCGCTAAAAACTATCAACTTGCCTTTGTATTCTAAAAGTAATAATTCTAAGGAATTAATTCGGTTAAAATATGGCAACCCTTCAAAGATTGAAATTCAAGTAAAACAAGAAATATGGATTTATAATTATAGTAGTTCAAAAAAAAGTAATAGAACTGTCACTTTTGATAAAAACGGCAAAATTATTGAGAATAAGAAACACTACAAGAGGTATCATATGAAAACAGGTTTAAATAGATATGCTTATATTACTTATGGCTTTGCAACTGTTCTGGCTTTAATTGCTGGAGCTTTTCCTGCACTACTTTAAATAGCTATTTAACCATATATTCGTATTAAACCATAGGCATATCCTCCTCCTTCAGTTCAGCTATTTCTAACCTCGCAAGTAGGTTAAACTTACATTGATTATATTTGAATTATGAAAAAAATTCTTTACTTATTAGTCTGTATATCCTTCACTTCCTTCTCTCAAAGTATAAGTGAAATAGGAAAAAGTACTGTTGTTGCAAAAAAGTTATTAATTCAAGACAACGTAGAACGTGTCATATATGATTATACTCAATCGGATGAGATGGGGTTAATAAAAATGCACGCACCATTTGGATGGACAGAACCAATTATTAAAGCACAGTTTGAAATTAGGGGAATTGTATTAAAGGGAATGCTTGGTTTACAATATGACGATAGTGAACAGAAGATAATTAGTGGGGATGGCTTTGTTGTTCCCAAAAATACTCGTGTTAGAATCTTTAATGCAGGTCAAGAAGAATTAATTTTAATAGAGGTTTTAAGGCCTGCTTATAAAAAAGAATTAGTGCAGGAGTTTAAAAATTTTAACTAAACCATAGGCATATCTTCTTCTTTCAATTCAGCTATTTCTAAACCTCTTAAATAGGTTAAACTTACATTTATTATATTTGAATAAACTAACTTATTATGAAGAAAAAATATATAATTAGGTACTCATTAGAATTTTTAGTTATTGTATTAGGGGTTTCGGTTTCTTTTTATTTTTCAGAGTTAAGTAAATCCAGAGATTTAGAAATTCTATCTATCAGTATTCAACAAAATCTATTAAATGAAGTTAAAGAAATTGAAGAATATATCCAAGAAAGAGAAATAGCTTTTTTTTCTGATACTGAAACTATAACAGCGCTTCAAAATAAAAATTATAATTCAGATAGTTTGAAATTACTAAAAAGGGTTACTGTTTCTTTATTTAATTATAGAGGATTTACACCGCCAAACTCTGTTTATAATTCTTTAGTTGGTGATGGTAATTTAGGGCTTATAAAATCTACTGAATTAAAAGAGGAATTGAGCAAAATACATAATCAACATCTTTATCATATACAATCTAATATTGATGATGAAAATATAGCTAAAAAAAAGATTGTAGATTATTTTCAACTTAATTACCCTAAGTATTTTTTAGAAGGACAGTTTAGCGAACAAAGTGAAAATTATATTTTTGAGTTAAAAAAAATAATTGATACAGAATTAACTCTTCAATCCATTATACACGAAAAAAAAGTTTCAATGATATTAAAAAATAATGGATTAAAAAGATACAAGACAGCTTTAATTAAGATTAAGAAGCTCTTGTCAGAAAATTTATTGGTAACTAAACCATAGGCATATCCTCTTCCTTTAATTCAGCTATTTCTAAACCTTGAAAGTAGGGTTATTAAATTTAATATATTTGTTAAACAAAACTAAATTATGAAAAAATTATTATTACCATTATTATTTGCTTTTCTCATTATGAGTTGTGAAAATGATTCAGAAAGTTTGCCAGTACCAGATTATTCAATTGAAGGTAAATGGCTTATCGAAGGAATGATACCAGAGGGAAATACAATGTATCTTTATAAAGATGGGTTACGATACACTTATTATTGTGTTGAAGGTGATTGTAATGCGTTATATAACTCATATGAAGCTAATGATGGAAATCATATACCAACAACCAATCCTTACACATTTGAAAATAATGTTCTGACTGTTGATTTACATTTTGGCAATCAATTAGTATCTCCTGTTGCTTTTGAATGTGATGGAGGTGAAGCATATTTTGAAACGCCTGAATATAGTTTATTCAGATTAAATTCTGAGTGTAACTAAACCATAGTCATATATTTTTCTTTTAATTCAGCTATCTCTAAACCTAGTAAATAGGTTAAACTTAAATTTCTTATTTTTGAGTAAACTGAGCTACTATGAAAAAATACATAATAAAATATGCTTTTGAATTTTTGGTTATAGTAATGGGTATTTCTTTTTCTTTTTGGATAAATGAGTGGAATAACCTAAGAAATATTAAGAAATTAGAAAAAGCTTATTTAACAAATATTAATTTGGAATTTAAAGAAAATAAAATTCAGTTTGTTAAGCGATTAAAGTTTATGAACAAAACATATGATGTTGGAAAAAGCTTCATTAATAAATTTCCAATAAACGAACAAAATAGTGATTCTATATTTGAAGGAATATTTGGTAAACCTCCATACTTATCAATTATAGTTTCATTCGACCCCTCTAGCAGCAGTATAAAATCATTAATTAATTCGCCTTCATTTAGTAAAATGAGTAATCTAAAATTAAAAAAATATATTACTGAATGGAGTGATTTAGTAATAGATTACAAAGAAGAGGAAGATGCATCAAATATGGTTTCCAACGAAATAATTCAATTCCATAAAAACTCCAAATCATTGAACTATAATTTCGAAGGGCGATTGTCAAAAGATGATAAAATTAAACTAGAAAAGTTGATATATTGGAAGGTAAGAAAGTTGGGACCTATTGTAGATTCTACAATTTCAAAAATGAGGTTAGAAAGTAGTGTTGTTATGGAAACAATAGATTCAATTATATCTTATACTGAACCGTATTTACAAATGAAAAATTAATATAATATATACTTAATTCAGCTATTTCTAACCTTGCAAGTAGGTTAAAGAGACATTTCTTATTTTTGAAAAAAAGATATTATGAACAAAAAATTAAAAAAATATATTCTTAAATATACTCTTGAGTTCCTAGTTATTGTCTTGGGTATATCAATTTCTTTTGCCTTAAATAAAAATCAGAATGAAAGCAAAAATGAAGAAAAAGAAAATATTGCTTTAATTAACTTGATGTTAGATTTAGAAGAGCAATTATCTGCACTTGACCATTACATAACTGAGGAAACAGAATTCTATAATGACGGTATATACATATCAAAAAGTTATAAAGTCAATAAATCATTTATTTTAAATGATAGTATTATTTATAAATTAAATAATCTTTCCATACGAAGAACATTTAACCCTATTAACACTACTTTCAAAGAGCTAGTTTCTACTGGAAACATTGATTTACTGAGGAATAAAAAGCTCAAAAGAAATATAACTAAGCTCTATAATGAATTAGATAGAGTATCTCTAGTAACTCTAAATAATAATACCAATTTAATTGATGGACTTTACAATCCTGTATTAGTAAAAAATATACCCTATGTTTTTAGATTTAATGGGAAAAAGACAGCCATTACACATTTTAAACCTTTTATTAGAATGCAAAATAAAATATTTGATTTAAAATCTTTGAATAAAATTTATAAGACATCTCAGGCTAACCTAGATAATCCTGAAAACACTTTAAATTTGTTTAATGTATTACAGTTTAGGATTCAGTTAGCATCCGGACAGAAGGAAACTTACACTAGATTATCTCAAAAAATAAGTGAATTAATAAATGAAATTAGTTTATATACCTCCTAAACCATAGGCATATCTTCTTCCTTTAATTCAGCTATTTCTAAACCTCGTAAATAGGTCAAACTTACATTTATAGAAGAATGCCCCATAGCTTTCTGTAGCTTGGTTATAGAACCAATCCTCTTAAAGATTTCTATAGCGCCAGAGTGCCTAAAAGAGTATAATGTTTGTCCTTGTTCAAGTGTCTTTGATTGTCTCTTAAAACGACGTCAAAGGGTATAAAAATAGTCTTTGTTTAAAGGAGTTTATGAAGTAGAATTAAATATTGCATATCTTTAATTTTACAAATTTATATAACCCTTCAATAATTTATTTATGAAAAAAGTATTTGCCATATTGTGCATTGCAGGAATAGCGTATCCTTACTATTACATCTTTAAATTTATAGAAATAAATAATTGGGAATGGTCTACTTCATTATTTTTTGAACAAATTCACCAGAATTATGCAGTGAGTATTTTGATTGCTGATTTAACTGTTGCAGCCACCACTTTTCTTATTTTTCTTATTTACAAATTAAGAGTAAAAGCAATCAGTAATTATCAGTTCTTCAAGTATTTACTTTCTTTATGCATGGTTGGCTTTTCATTGGCCCTACCTTTATATCTCTATGACAATTATGAAAAGAATAAGTAAATCATTGGCATATCCTCTTCCTTCAATTCAGGGAGTTCCAAACCTCCAAAGTTGTTTACCCTTGTATTTATAGCGGAATGCCCTCCGTTTTTGAAGTTCTATACTTTGAACCAAATGGTTTTTAAATTCAGTATTAATTTTAAATACAGCAATTCTTCATTTTTTAAATCAGAGAAATTAAAATAAAATCGTAAATTAGAGACTAAACTACGTAGTTTTTTACGACATCTTAAAAAAAAGGGATAAATAATTAACTTTTTAATAACTGATCTTTACAACAACTATTATGAAAAAAATAATTTTAATCTTCGTATTTCTAATTTCAAACAATCTGATTGCTCAAGAGTTGAAATCTTTTGAATCTATTGACGGTACTCAAATTTTCTATGAAGATTTGGGTAAAGGCGAAACTATTATATTGCTTTCTGGAGGCCCGGGTTTAAACTCAGATTATTTAAAAGATTTATACAAAGTCTTGAAAAATAAATACAGATGTATTATTCTACATCAAAGAGGCACTGGGAAATCACTACTCAAAGAGGTAAACAAAGAAACGGTAAATATGTCCAGATACATCGAAGATATAAACGGTTTATACAATGAGTTAGGTGAGGAAGCATTAACCCTTGTAGGGCATTCATGGGGAGGAATGCTAAGTTTTTCTTACGCAGCAAATCAGCCTGATAAAGTGAAAAAAATAATTTTACTAAATACTGGAGGAATCACTGAAAACTTTTTCAAATGGTTTGGAAGTAATCTGAGTATGAGACTATATCCAGAAGATTTGAAACTTAGAGAAGCTCAAATAGAAAACAAAAGAGCTACATTAACAGCTATCTGGCCAGGTTATTTTTATAGTAGAGAAAGTGCTTTGAAGACAAGGCCTGCGCTTGATTATAAATTTTACAACCAATCTGGGATTAATCCTCTAACTGCTGGAGATTGGGTTAAAAGAAGAGATGATAGGGTAGAGAAATTAAAATCTTTTAAAGCGCCTGTATTTTTGATTACGGGAAGACAGGATCCAATAGGGGAGTCCGTTGTATATGAAGTAAAAGATATTTTACCACAAACAGATTACTATTTCATTGAGGAATGCGGACATTTTCCTTGGTTAGAAGGAGATAAACAAGCTAAATTGTTGTATGAACTTTTTGATAAAAGCATGGGTTTGCTTCCATAGCTGGTTCTTTTTAAACGTCCAATCAACTGATATCGTTTTTAATGCTATTTTTTAAAAAAATAAAATAAATGAAATTTTTTCGACCACTACGTAAAAACACAAACAGTACGATCAATTATATCAAATACGCAGTGGGTGAAGTGGTTCTTGTTGTGATCGGTATTTTAATTGCGTTACAAGTAAATAATTATAATGAAACAAGAATAGAAAAAAGGGCGATGAAGGACTATTTTCAAAAAATAGCCTCTAATATTCACAGTGATTTAAAAGAATCCGAAAGATTATTAAAATTTAGACAAGAACATATTCTTAGTTGTAATAAAGTGTCTAAGTCCTTGATTGAAAATGATTTTTCAGATCAGTTATTGATTCAAAAAGCAATATTTGAGATGATTATTGAAGTTCAATTAAATTACAACAAAGATGCCTTCGAATCCTTAAAAAGTTCGGGGTATTTAAGGTATCTAAAAAACGAAGCACTTGAAGAATTACTAAATGACTACTACCATCAAATTAATCAAATAGAAATGTTTGAAATTGACCAAAGAGATTGGGCGAATGCACTGGAATTAGAACTGGATAGGAATGGCTTCTTTTACAGTTACACACAATTAGATCAAAAAGTACATACAGATTTATTTACATTAATGGGTAATTATACCTCAGAATTAAAAAACCACCCAGGTCACAAAATCATAATGAGACTTCTTTTTCGAGGAGGAACTAATAATTCCTTTTTAACTGGATTTTATGAAAATCACATTAAAACAGGGAATCAGTTAATTGAAATTTTAAACCAGGAAATGAACCAATAAAATTGTGCTGTAACATTAAGTAATTGTAGGAGAGGAAATCAAAATCATATTGGCTCAAATTTTCATAATAAGAGTAATGATGTGATGATTATCAACGAAACCTATAGGAATAAAACTAATGTTTGATATTCCAGTGGATTTATCTACTAAGAAAACTCCTTGAGAAATCAAGGAGTTTTTTTTGGCTGTTCTCCTCTTTTGGTCCTTTCCGAAACAAAATGAAGGAAAGAATCCAGTTCCCGCTACTATAAGAGCAATCAGAAATGGAACCTCTTTTTTTAAATCCAACTTTTTTTTGAAAGGAAATCTAGAAATGGTTATTTTTTTAGGGCAATTATTTTTTTTAACAAAAAAAAGTTTACATTTGACGCATCGATGAAGAGTTGAATGTTACGTTTTATTGGTTCTGTATATAACTTTTTAGGGAAGAACAAAGGTTATATTACATTTAAGAAATGTGTCAGAAAAATTAGGATATCTTCCAAAATACTATTATTAAATCCCATACAAATCCTTAGACTTCGAGGGGTTTATCTAGAATTACGCGTTTAGTTTATAATTTCAATTAGGTTATTCAAAACCTTGCTATAAGATAGCAAACAGGTTTTTGTTTATAATTATTATTGAAATTAAAATGAATACGAAATACAAAGATTTAATAGAACAAACGTTTGATTTTCCTCAAGAAGAATTTCATACAGAAAATGGCAACTTGCGCTTTCACAATATCAACTTGGCCCAATTAGTTGAGCAGTACGGAACACCCCTAAAATTCACCTACCTACCTAAAATTTCCGAAAATATCAATCGTGCAAAAAAATGGTTTAATACGGCTATTAAAAAGCACAATTATAAAGGGAAGTACCATTATTCCTATTGTACAAAAAGTTCCCACTTTAAGTATGTTTTAGAAGAAGCGCTTCAAAATAATATACACATAGAAACATCATCGGCTTTTGATATCGATATTGTAAAATCCTTAAAAAATGAAGGCAAATTAAAAGAAGATGCCTTTGTGCTCTGCAATGGATTTAAACGTGATCAATACATCACAAATATTGTTAGTTTAATAGAGGGTGGCCACACAAACTGCATTCCTATTATAGACAACTATGAAGAATTAGATTTAATTTCAAATAAAACAAAAAATACCTTTAAGGTAGGCATACGAATTGCTTCGGAAGAAGAACCCAAATTTGAATTTTATACCTCTCGTCTTGGAATTGGGTATAAAAATATTGTTTCTTTTTACGAACGTGAAATTGCAGAAAATCCTCAAGTAGAGTTAAAAATGCTACACTTCTTCATCAATACAGGAATTAATGACAATGCTTATTATTGGAACGAGTTGCTAAAATGTATTAGCGTTTACATTGAACTTAAAAAAGTCTGTCAATCATTGGACAGTCTAAATATTGGTGGGGGATTCCCTATAAAAAATTCATTGGCCTTTGAATACGATTATCAGTATATAATTGAAGAGATCATTCATCAAATTAAAGTGGCATGTGATGAAGCAAATGTAGCTGTGCCCGATATTTTTACAGAATTTGGAAGTTTTACTGTTGGAGAAGCAGGAGGGGTTATCTATGAAGTTTTGTACCAAAAGAGACAAAATGATCGTGAAAGATGGAATATGATCAATTCCTCTTTTATAACAACCCTGCCAGATTCTTGGGCAATAAACAAACGTTTTATCATGCTTCCAATAAACAAATGGAATCGAAAATACGAACGTGTTTTACTAGGTGGATTGACCTGTGATAGTGACGATTATTACAATTCAGAACAACATGTAAATGCAATTTATTTGCCTGTTTATGAAAAAGACAAACCCTTATATATTGGTTTTTTTAACACAGGTGCTTACCAAGAAACCATTGGAGGTTTTGGAGGATTGCAACACTGCTTAATTCCACATCCAAAACATATTTTAATCAATAAAAATAAGCATGGTGACCTCACTACCAAATTATTTAAAGGAGAACAAAAAAGTGAAGAATTACTTTCAATTTTAGGATATGAATAAGAGAACTTACGCAGGAATTCCTGACCAATACGCAAAATTAGAAACCGCCAAAGTAGTATTAATTCCTGTTCCTTATGACGGAACGAGTACTTGGCAAAAAGGAGCAGATAAAGGTCCTGAGGCTTTTTTAGACGCATCAGAAAATATGGAATTGTACGACATAGAAACGGATAGCGAAGTATATAAAGAAGGAATTTATTTAGCAGATCCAGTTACAGAAAACACCACGCCAGAACAAATGGTAGATGCCGTACATTCAATCACTAAAAAGTACATCCATAAAAATAAATTTGTAACCCTTTTTGGAGGAGAACATTCCATATCAATCGGAACTATTAGAGCTTTTAATGAGTGTTTTAATAATTTAACGGTATTACATATTGATGCACATGCAGATTTACGCAAAGCCTATGAAGGTTCAAGTTGCAATCATGCTTGTGCTGTGTATGAAGCGAATCAAACCACAAATTTGGTGCAAGTAGGAATACGTAGCATGGATGTTGTTGAGAAAACAGTCATGAATTTAGAGAAGGTTTTCTTTGCGCACGAGATGGCTGTCAATCAATACTGGATGGAGGATGTTGTAGATCAGCTAACACAAAATGTGTTTATCACTTTTGACTTAGATGCAATCGATCCTTCCATACTTCCATCCACAGGTACACCAGAACCAGGAGGCTTGTTTTATTATGAAACATTAGAGTTTCTAAAAAAGGTTTTTGCAGAAAAAAATGTCGTTGGATTTGATATGGTAGAATTATGCCCAAATGCAAACGAAAAGTCATCAGATTTTTTAGCAGCAAAACTGTATTACAAAATGTTAAGCTATAAGTTTTCTTCAGTAATAGAAGATGAAGAAGAAGATTCTGCAAACACCCACTCCCTATTTAATCACCTTTCAAAATTTAAAGATCATGATCAATACGAATAGACAACCCGTTTCTGAATTTATTGAAAAGTATTTTTTGCATTTTAATGCAGCGGCATTAGTAGATGCTGCAAAAGCCTACGATGCGCAATTAGCTCAAGGCGCTAAAATGTTAGTTTCTTTATCAGGTGCAATGAGTACTGCAGAAATAGGACGGATTTTTGCAGAAATTATTCGTCAAGATAAAGTGCACATCATCTCCTGTACAGGAGCAAACCTTGAAGAAGATATTATGAATTTAGTCGCACATTCTCATTACAAACGGATCCCAAATTATAGAGATTTAACCCCGAAAGATGAATGGGACTTGTTATTAAAAGGCTTAAATCGTGTAACAGATACTTGCATTCCAGAAGAGGAAGCATTTAGAAGATTACAGAAACATGTTTTCAAAATTTGGAAAGATGCAGAAGATGCAGAAGAACGTTTTTTCCCGCATGAATTTATGTATAAGTTGTTATTGTCAGGTGTTTTAGAAGAATACTATGAGATAGATATCAAAGATTCTTGGATGTATGCAGCGGCAGAAAAAAACTTACCGATTGTAGTTCCGGGTTGGGAAGATAGTACCATGGGCAATATTTTTGCTTCCTATGTATTAAAAGGAGAATTAAAAGCTTCCACAATGAAGTCAGGAATCGAATACATGACTTTTCTAGCGAATTGGTATACAGACAATTCAGAAAATGGAATTGGTTTCTTTCAGGTTGGTGGAGGAATCGCTGGAGATTTTCCGATTTGTGTAGTGCCAATGTTATACCAAGATATGGAAAGAGAAGAGACCCCTTTTTGGAGTTATTTCTGCCAAATTTCAGATTCTACTACAAGCTACGGGTCCTATTCAGGAGCAGTCCCCAACGAAAAAATTACTTGGGGAAAATTAGATATTGATACTCCCAAGTTTATCATAGAAAGCGATGCAACCATCGTTGCACCATTAATTTTTGCCTATCTATTAAACATGTAACCATGAAAAGAGTTATCGTAGAATATTCAAAACTAACTAAAGACATTTTAGATTTATTAATAGAAAAATATCCAGACGGATATGAATACAACGATATTATTAAATTTCAAAATGCCAAATTAGAAACAATTAGTGCAGTAGAAGTGAGAACAGAGGATACAATTTACCTAGTAAAAATAAGTCTTCAACTAGAAAAAACAATGGAGGATTATACAGATGATGAAACCTCTTTTGACGAGAATGATTTTGATGATTTTTAAACAAAGAAGCCATGAACTATAGCGAAAAGCAAACCGTTCTCATGACTGGTGATTATATTGGTTATCTGCAAGGGGGCTATGTATTTCATCTAGAAAATGATGCTATTATTGATTTTGATCAAATCAATTTTAAAATTTTAGAAGAATTTGGTTTAAAGTCAAATCAGTTTAAGAATACAACTTTTGAAATTGTCTATTCAGAAAATTTTGATGATTTGGACAATAAAAATGCGGTTCTTTTTAAATTAGAAAAACTCAAGTTATTATAATTATGCATGCAAATTTTCATTTATCGTTGCCTTGTTTTGATTTGGAAAAAACAAAACAATTTTATGTAGATGTTTTAGGGTTGCCCGCTGGTAGAAGTACTAGCAAATGGTTGGATGTGAATCTATTTAATCACCAAGTGACATTTGTGACCTCCGAAAAATTTGAATTTAAGGCGCAAAATTATCTTTTGGAAGGCAACGTACTGCCGTTGTTTCATTTTGGCATTATCTTAGACGAAACTACTTGGAATGCCATGTACCACAAAATCAATCATTGGACAGAAGGAACCACCAATAAAAAGACTTTTCTTAAAGACAAAAATGGAGCACACCAGTCTTTTTTTGTAAAAGACCCTAACAATTATACAGTAGAGTTTAAAACATTTGTAGAGAAGGATTCCATTTTTCTTGTGTAAATTTTAGAAAGATCCTACCCGCCGATCAATCACCCCAAAAATTGGAGCCAAAGAAGTTTGTGGTACTGCTAGATAGTTCGTTTGGGTCAGATAATAAAGAAGTACAAGCAACATCCAATTTTTCTATTCAAACAATATAACGGTGCTTCCTTCATAAAATGTAAATATTTTTATAAGTTTACCCCATGTTAAAAAATAGTATTTATCTCTTTTCTATGCTTTTACTAGCCTCCTGTACCCAACCAAAGAACAGTTCATCGATTAAGGTGGTTGGTCAAATGAAAGAGGTCATGTGGAAAGGAGCTTTGAAAGGGAAGATTGCAACAGATTCATTAAAGCAAAAAAAAGCCTATGGACTTGGCCCCGTAGAATTCTTGAAAGGAGAAGTCATATTGTTTGAAGGACAAACATATGTGTCCAAGGTGATAGACAGTGTTTCCCATCAGGTAATTCAAGTTCCTTCAGTTAGCGCACCCTTTTTTGTATACAGCACAGCAAGTGATTTAAAAGCGGTTGCATTCCCCCTTGAAAATTACACCCTCAAAGAAATAGAAGCACATATAGACTCCGTCTACAAAAATTATGATCAACCCTTGTTGATTAGAATTGATGGTAGTTTTCAACAGATTACACTTCACAGTGTAAATTTGCCAGAAGGGCGCGCGGTCTCATCACCAGAAGAAGCCCATCAAGGATTGACAACCTATGATTTTAGCAATATAAATGGGGCTTTAATTGGTTTCTTTTCACGCCATCACAAAGCAGTTTTTACGCATCATGATAGTTTTTTCCATGCCCATTTTATCTCCGAAGATCGTCAGGTATTAGGCCATGTGGATGAAATTCACTTCAATACCGCTAAAGTCAGCCTACAAGTTTCAAAGTAATTTTATTCAAATAAATAAGGAATTAAAATTCAAATCGTTGAATCCTTGACCTCCTATTCACTAAATTTTAGGTATTTAGACACTCTTTATAAGACCTATAAAAGTTTGACAATTCATTAGCGAATGCTAAAAGAAAACCGCTTAATTTCGCTAGAAATTTTCGTTGGCTGTTTTTCTTTGGATCTATTCGAAACAAAGGAGTAAAGAACCCAATTCCCACTACTACAATAATTTTTTTATTTTTACTTTTTAAATTGAATGAAGTGAAAAAAAAAGTATTTGAAATTTCCAAAATGGATTGTCCTTCGGAGGAAAATCTTATTCGAATGAAGTTAGAAGGAACTTCAAATATTGTAAATTTAGCCTTTGACATCCCCCACCGAAAATTGACTATTTTCCATTTTGGAGAAATTGATCAAATCCAAAAGGCTATAATGGAACTGAATTTAGGCGGAAAGAAAATCTCGTCAGAACATACAGGGCAAACCGAATTTAAAGAAAATTCAAATCAAAAGAAACTACTTTGGTCAGTTCTTGCTATAAATTTTGTTTTTTTTATTATCGAAATGACAACAGGTCTTCTTTCAAAGTCTATGGGACTTATTGCTGACAGTTTGGATATGCTTGCCGACAGTTTTGTTTATGGAATTAGTTTGTTTGCTGTAGGAAAAACTTCATTGAAGAAAAAACAGATAGCAAAACTTGCAGGATATTTTCAAATTACGCTTGCACTTATTGGATTTGCAGAGGTAATTAGGAGGTTCATTGGTGATATGAGCTTACCCGATTTTTTAATAATGATTGTGGTCTCAGTTTTCGCTCTAATTGCAAACGGTATATGTCTTTACATTTTACAAAAGTCAAAAAGTAAAGAAGAAGCCCATATGAAGGCGAGTATGATTTTTACATCGAATGATGTGATTATAAATTTGGGCGTTGTTATCGCTGGAATTTTAGTGAATTTGTTCAGTTCTAGTACACCTGATTTGATTGTCGGTACCCTTGTTTTTATTTTGGTAATTAAAGGCGCATTTCGAATCCTTAAATTAGGTAAATGAGTACGAACCATACTTAAATCCCTTCATCTTATCCCTGTCAGACAGTCTAGGTCAAAAATTGATTTTATATCTAATATATGCATTTATTGAAATGACCAAATCCTGAGATATCTATAGGGGATTGCACTTCTGAAGTAATACCAGGTTCCTTTATTTGATTTATTAATCAATCCTTAACCGACCCATTCAAAGATAATTTTTAATGAAATTAAAAATTTAATTCCACCTTTTCATAATCTTCTACATAGCTGATAGAAAAACTAAATGTTTCTAGGTTGGCCTCTAAGTGTGCCTTCGAATTGTTGTGTTCCCATAGAATACTCATTTTATTACTGGCAACCTTTTTGATACTTATTTGACCAGAAAATGCTTTTAAAGTATTTCTTAAACGTATTATTTCAAGTTGATCCTTTACAATTTCTTTTTGCAAACCTTGCTCAATATCCTCTTCAGAAAGAGCTGTTCTGTTAATTTCTTTATGGCCACCACTCCCAGCTTTATCAGCGGCTGGATAGTTGTTTTTGCCAGCAAAAAGGTCTAAATACCAAACTTGGGGAATACCCGGCATAAACATCTGAATTGCCCTTGCTAACAATAACTTTTGTTCAACCTCTCCTAAAGCACTAAAAAAGGTTGCATTCACTTGGTAATAAGATAATTTTTTTCCAGTAGGATCGTACAAATTTTTTACTCTTCCCCCTCGTTCCATTATTGTATTCATAATGGATTCAATTTCTTTGTCCTCTAATAAACCATTCGTATAAGTACCCCTAACTTCTTTTCCTTTTAAATCTAAAACAGGAATCCCGTCGTGGCAGCCCAACATATTTACAGTGCTATAACCTTTACTAATGATTTCATTTATCCACTTTAGCAAAGCTTTATTATTTCCTGTTTCAAGTGTATGAATTACGAGACCTGGTAAGAAGAAATCATAAATAGGATAGTTTTCTTTTGCCACCTCATCGTGTAAGTTGGAACCATATTCTGAGTGAATCTCTGGGAGTAGAATTAAATCGTTTTTTTTAGCAATTTGATTGATTCTTTCTAAATAATCCCAAGTGCCTGGTTTATTAAAAAAATTAGTTTGCCCAACCTCCTTGTGTAAATATGCAAATGCATCTAATCGTAAAATTTTACAACCAAAACTACTTACTCTAGCTAAAGTTTCCTCGTAAAAATTCCAAACGAGTTCCGATTTTGCATTTACATCCATTTGCCCTAAATACGATCTTTTTTTTAGAACGATTTGAAGCGTTTTTTCTTTGAATTGCTCAAGCTCATTGAAACTAAAGGTTTTTAAGTCTAAATTATTTTGAATGGCAAAATTTACTTTTTCACAAATTAATATTGCGTTTCTTGAACTCAATCCTTCAATATCCTTTAAATCCTCCTTTTTAATTGTGTTGAATTTTATTTCTTGATAAAAAGTATTCCAATATGGTTTTTCTGAACCGTCAGGAAATTGGACATTCAATATTGGAAGTCCTGATTTTCGCATAAAGAGTTTATTAAGATACGCTTCCTTTGGAATTATGATACCATCGCTATTTTTTTTACCATTTGCTTCCCAAAAAGTGTTCCAATCAATGAAAAAGTCTTTGTATTTTGAATTTTCTCCGTGTTCTAATACATCTTTAAATTGTGGAGAAGCCACAGATAAATGATTTAGAACAATATCTAACTTTAAGATGATATTTAATTCCTTTAAAGCTTTTAAATCTTTTTTAGTAACCAATTCTTCATTGAGGTTGTAGTCAACTACTGAAAATCCTCGGTCCAAATCACTATTGAAAAACGTAGGTAACACATAAAATAAAGAAAACACATCTTTAAATTCCGGCAATTGTAGCATTTTAATAGTGTCGCTTAATTTATGGCCAATGCTATCAGGATATGCATTTAACATAACACCATTAGAAATCGTTAGGTTTGTTTTTTTAGACATACAATTTAAAAGAATAATTTACAAAAGTTTCGATAAAATATTTATATTATCAGGGAGTCTACCTACATTTTGCAACTTTAGCGCAGCTAGTTTTAAGGCAACTTGCAAACAATCTTCAATAGATTTTTCCTTAATGTAAGCATACAAAAACCCAGACCAAAAAGCATCTCCAGCCCCAGTTGTATCCATTACTTTTTCTATTTTTATTGCGGGTAATACAATCGTTTCTTTTCCTAATTGAGAGAGTTTTACGCCATTTTTACCGAGCGTTAAACAAACGGTATCAACACCTAAATTATGAAAGAAGTCAAAAATTTCTTGATGCGGTAATTTTTTGCCAAAAAGCCGTAACAAATCATCATCACTAATTTTCATGAGAGGATTGAACTTACTGTATGTTTTAATGACGCTTATTGCTTCTTCTTGACTATTCCATAACTTTTTAGCATAGTTTAGATCAATACTTAATTTACATCCTAAATTGAATGCTTCTGCTGCTTTCTTTAAGATTGTAGCTTGAGCAGGTTCTTTGCTTAAAGCAAAACAGGTAGTGTGAAATATGTTCGTTTTTTGTAAAACATTTTTTGGTATTTGATCTTCTGTTATAAAGCTGTCTGCTTCACGAAAAGGAATAAAATCGGGGGTTCCTTTTGATCTTGAAACAAAAACAACACTTGTCGGTTCCGCTTTTAGTTTTCTGATGTTATCTGTTAGTACATTTACATTTTTTAGCCTCTCCAAAATATAGTCGCCAAAACCATCATTACCAACCGTTCCTACCATCATAGCTTTTAAACCCAATCTAGAAGAATTCATGGCAACATTTGTAGGAGAACCTCCTAAATATCTGTGGTAATCTCTTGTATCATTTATCAGTACATCCGTTTGATGGCCGATGAAATCTATTAAAACCTCACCCACACATAAAATATCTATATCTTTATTTTTTCTCTTCAATTTTTTTCTCTTTAATATATTTTTTTTCACTTTTGATCATAAGTGTGAAAATTGCACTTAGTATTAACAAAACTCCAGCAAAGGTGATTGCATTTCTTGGATCGTTATTTAAAAAGGTTTTTAAAATATAACCAAAAGAGACCGTTTGAATAATCATAGGAATTACGATCATCATATTGATAATACCCATATAAACGCCATATCTTTCTTTTGGGATCTCTGAAACTACTATTAAATAGGGTATGCCCATCATACTTGCCCAACCAATACCAAAACCAGTAATCGCAAAGAATAATAGGTTTTTATTTTCGATATGCGGAAAAGTTAAAAATCCAATAGCTGCAATCAGTAAACAAAATGTATGTACTTTTCGTGGACTGTATTTTTTTGCAAACCCTACTAAAGCAAAAGCTACTAAAAATGTAACCACATTATACCAACCATTAACTAAGCCTGTCCAACTTACGGCTTCACTATATGCTTCTTTATTTTCTGGAGTTGTATTCCAAACAGAAAGCGCTACACTTTTAGAAGAGTTTTGCCAGTAACAAAACAAGGCATACCACTGAAATAAATAGACCAATGCTAGTTGCCACATTACTTTTGGCATATCTTTTATAGCATAAAAAATTTCGATTAAAGGCTCTAAAACACTTCTTTCCTCTTTTAGTTTTTCTAATTCTTCTGTTGATGGTGGAATTTCTTTTATTTTGGAATTACTCCATAATACTGTTCCTATTGAACAAACTGCACCTAAAAAGAAAGAGGCATATACCCAAGTAGGTAAAGCGCCAGTTGTTCCAATAAAAATTAAAGGAAATATAAATAACGATAAATTAGCTAATACTTGACCTAAACCAGTAAAAAAACTTTGCATTTGAAAACCTAAAGGTTGCTGTTCTTCATCTAATTTATCCGCTATTAAAGCTCTATAAGGTTCCATCGCTGTATTGTTACCAACATCTAAAATCCAAAGCAATCCTGCAGCCATCCATAGAGAACTACTGTATGGAAAAATAAATAAGGTTAAACTACATAAAATTGCGCCTATTAGAAAATAAGGTTTACGTCTTCCAAATTTTGGGCTCCAAGTTTTATCACTTAATGCACCAATAATAGGTTGTACTAGCAATCCTGTTACCGGGCCAGCTAGATGTAAAATAGGAATTTGATCCGGACTCGCTCCTAAAAAATCATAAATTGGAGTCACTGCACTTTGTTGCAAACCAAAACTATATTGAATGCCAAAGAAACCAACATTCATATTTAGTATTTGCCAAAACCCTAAAAAAGGTTTTTTACTGTTCATCTTTTTTTGTTTTTTTATCTAGAACTTTCAGAAACTCTCTAAAGTTGCCTTTATTTAAAAAAATATCACCTTTATTGTCTATTACTGGGAGGTTTAAAGTGTAAATAGAAATATTCGCTCTTTGAAGTTTTACCAACATTTCTTGTTCTTTCTTTTTATTTACATCAATATCATAATAGATGAATTTAATGTTTTTTTGTTTAAGAAAAGCTTTTGTATCGATACAACTATGACAACTATCACTACCGTACACAATCATTTTTTCTTTTTTTGATGCTTTGGTTTGACGCATCTCTTTTTGTGCATTCATCTGAATTGAGATAAAAAAAAGAACAATGGTAATAAAATATTTCATTTCAAAATTAATTTATAAAGTGATAATTTTAGTTTTTAGAGTTAAATAAAAGCGAATTCTTTAAGGGAAATAAAATAGGACCTATGAGTATTTCATTGGTCCTATTTCTAATTCAAATTAAAAACTAAGAAACGTATTTAAAAACGATACTGTAATGTCATTGTTGTAGAGCGACCAGTAATTGTTCTTGCTGCAGCTAAACCTCCAGCGATGTTTCCATTTCCTTCTACCTCAGTAACACCAATGGTATCAAACAAGTTATTAGCATTTACACTTAAAGATAAACCTTTAGTTAAACTAACGCTTGCTACTGCATTTACATAAGCATAACCTGGCATTACAAGGTCATTATCGTCTTGTGCAAAAGACTTAGATGTACCTAATATTGTGATTCCCAAAAGGTGTTGATTGCTTGCACCAAAAGAATAAGTTGGCGCTATATTATAGATAAAATCAGCTTGTCTTCTAGGCTTATTGCCTTTGTTTGCTCCTCCGTCAATTTCTGCTTTTGTATAGGTAACCGAACCATTTACACCGAAATCTCCAAATTTAAGTGCGGATTCTACTTCTAGACCTAGAGCTTTGAAAGGATTTCCTACAGTTCTGTTTAATTCGTTACTAATTCCTTCATCGGTATTACTTACAAAACTTGTAACATTTAAAACCCCATTATCCAATCTCTTTTTTAAACCAACTTCAAATTGAGAAATTTCATCAAACTGTACATCTCCCATACCATCAGAACCATAATTATTTCTATCTGCAGCTCTACCAGAAGCCCCTTTACTATATCTTCCAAAGACAGCAGCTCCATCATTAATTTTGTAGTTTAAACCAGCAGAATACGAAACAAAATTATAATCGTCGCTTATCGCTTGTCCAGGGTTACCAGCTATCGTTGGAATCGTTGATTCAAAAGGGCTAATTACACCATCGCTGTTATAATCAAATCCAAGTAAATTTCCATTTGCATCTAGATTACTTAATTGTCCAGAGTTTATCGTTCCATTTACATTTACGTTTTCAAAACGAATACTACCATCAAAATTTAATTTTTCAGAAATTTCTGCATCGATACCTACATAAGGAGAATTTACATTATGAACAGTATTGTATTTTCTTTGACAACAGTTACCCCAAACTGGCTGCCCAAATGAGTAAGCACCTCCTTGAGAGAATCCATCAAAAATTCCTAATCTAGCCGAACCATCTCCTGCTACTTCTGAAATTGCAGAACTCCATTGCCATCCTATTTTTGTATTTTGTGTTGCAGAGAACATCCCTACCGTAACTCCGATTTTATCATTAATAGCTTTGGAGACTTTTACATCGCTAAAAAAGTTACTTAAATCCTCAATCGTTACATCAAAATATCGAATATCTTGTGCCAATCCATTTGCAGGATTAAAAGGGGTACCATCTTGAAAAATCAAATCCCCTGTTGCTCCTGAAGCACCTCTTACTAAAGCCTCTATTTCAGCAACTGTACCAACATTTGCAGTAAATGGAGCATTCCATTGACCTGAATTGTTAGAGTATCTTGCTTTACCATCTACTTTCCAATTGTCACCAAGATCAAAAGAAAATTCTGCACCTATTGAAGAACTTACAGGATTATTACCACTTCTCATATCATTTTGAGTAGGATTTCCGTTGTAAACACTGTAGGTGTTTTGAATATTTACAGAATGTGGAGTGTCTGTCGTAATATCAAAACCAGGAAGGTTCCCAAAAGTAGGGTCAGCATTTGTTCCTGTTAATCCTACTGGCATTGGCATATACATTACAGAGTTGTCATTTAAAAATTTAAAATATGTACGTACGTACCCATTTTTAAACTCTTTTGTAATATTTGCTTTTACTTGGCCTCCCTTATTTCCTTGGTATCCTATTTTTCTTGGTCCTTCACCAACTCTCATAAAACCACCAATATGATAATACAATCCTTCACTGATTGGAGTTCCATATTCAAAATCGAGTCTACTAGTTTGAAAGTCTAACCCATAAGTAGAACCAATAGTACCCCCTTGTACACTTCCTGTTTTACTAATCATATTAATGATACCTGCAGGACCGTTAGAGGTTTGAGTAGAAGCAGAACCACCTCTAATTGCCTCAACTCTTCCAACATTATAATCAATACGTAAAAAGTTATCTGCATTACCAAAAGAAGTATCACCAAATAACATTATTGGAAGACCATCTTCCTGTAATTGTAAATATCTAGAACCTCCTGAAGAAACAGGGACACCACGAACGTTAAAGTTTGCATTCCCCTCTCCACCTGAAGATTCTGCACGAATCCCCGGAATACTTCTAAAAAGTTCTCCTGCAGATCTTGGCGATGCCTGTGCTATTTGTTGAACACCAACAGTAGAAACAGAAACACTAGACTCTAATTTAGATCTAGGATTTACAACCCCAGTAACTATAATTTCATCTAAAGATTGTGCATTTTCTTTCATGACAATGTCTAATTTGAGATCACCATTAACAGTAATTTCTTTGGTAAAATTGTCATAACCAATATAAGAAGCTACGAGTGTGTAGGTTGTATTGGTTACATTTGAAATTTTGTACTTCCCATCAAAATCGGAGTTGGATCCCATAGTGGTTCCCTTTAAAAGGATGTTCACCCCAGGAACTAAATTACCATTGGTATCTTTTATTGTACCAGAAATTGTTGACTGAGCAACAAAGGCCGTTGATGATAGCATAACTAGCATCAAAAGCAAGTTTTTGAACTGTAATCTTTTTTTCATATTAATGTGAATTTAATAAATAAATATTATTTTATTTGATGAAATTATTATTATTAGGGAGTTAATTATTAAAAATATAAATCGAAAACGTTTTCGATTTATCGAAAAGGTTTTCGAAAATTATAAATCACTATATTTATACCCAGAATAAATTTAATTTTTAATAATAATAGTTTGGTTACACTTAAACAAATAGCAGAAGAACTAGGGATTTCTATAACAACAGTATCTAAAGCTTTAAAAGAATATCCGGATGTTAGTAAAAAAACTAGAAAATTAGTTAGGGAAACAGCAGTGATGCTCAATTATAAGCCGAACACATTTGCTGTAAACTTAAGAACACAAGAATCGAAAACTATTGGTTTGATTATTCCAGAGATTGTGCATCATTTTTTTTCGAGCATTATTAAGGGAATAATTTCTCAGGCAGAAAAGAAAGGGTATTTAGTGATAACACTTCAATCCAACGAATCTTATGAGTTAGAAAAAAAACAGATCGATTTGTTGTTAACCAAACGGGTAGATGGAATTTTAATATCGTTAGCAAATGAGACTGGAGATTATAAACATTTATCAGAAATAATAGAAAATGAGACGCCATTGGTGATGTTTGATAAAATTGCCAAAATTATTAGATGTTCAAAAGTTGTTGTTAATGACCGAAAAGCGGCATACAAGGCAACAGAACATTTGATAAAAATAGGATGCAAAAGGATTGCTCATTTCAGAGGACCTTTATTGCCTCAAAACTCTATTGATCGTTTTTTAGGATATAAACAGGCTTTAATAGATTATGGTATACCTTATGACCCAACTTTAGTCTATGTAAATGAATGTGGTGATATGAGTTTTGAAGAAGGGAAAGAAAGTGTTCGTCAATTAATTAAAGATCATAAAGATGTCGATGGTATTTTTATAAATACGGATTTAGTTGCAATTGGTGCAATCACGGAGATTATTAAAAATGGAATTAAAGTACCCGAAGACATAAGTGTTGTTGGTTTTAGTAATTGGTTTATGTCCTCGGTAATGTCACCCTCTTTAACGACAATTAATCAACCCGGTTTTGAAATGGGAAAAAAAGCATTTAAACTACTTTACAAAGAAATAAGAAATAAAAAGAAAAATAAAGCGATCATCTATAAAGATGTTGTTTTAGATACAGCGTTGATCATAAGAAACTCAACTAGAAAAAAGCGCATTTAAAATTCAGAGACGTCTAAATTAATTGCTTTTGTGTTTTGTTGAACAAGCCTACAAATGAAATGCTATTCGCAGCATTTTGTGGACAATGCACCACAAAAAGTGCTGCATCAGAACACGAAAAAGAATCTGATACCTTAGCAAAAATAGAAATTATGGAGAATCGTTCAAGAAAGCTATAATTCAAGTTGCAGCTATTTTTTTATTTAAAAGGATGAGGGTAGGTTTTAATTATCTTTTTAATAAAACTTCTAAATCAAGATAGCCTGCGAATTTATTCAGCCAATAATCAGATAATTTTGATTCTTTGACATGCGTTTTTCTATTTGGAGCATGAATAAATTTATGATCTCCAGAATAAACTCCAACATGAGATATTTGATTTGTTTTGGTTGTAAAATAAATTAAATCTCCCGGTTTAATCTGTGATAAATCAAATTTCAACTCACTGCTCCATTTGGTAGATTGAAGTCTTGTTGTTCTTTCAATAAGGACATCATGTGTTTTTTTTAAAACCCATTGAACCAGGCCACTGCAATCAAATCCTTGAGGGTTATTTCCTCCCCAGATATAAGGAATTCCAATATATTTATAGCTTTCTTTTACTACTTTTTCACGATCAGAAAGCGAAGTAGCATAACGATTAATCTTTGCTTTTTCTGGGTTTAAATTAATTTTTGTCAGATCAACTTTATCTTTCCATTCAATAAAATCAATTTCATAGAAATCAAAAAGCTGATTCATTCGTTCTGTAGAAATATTGAATTGATTGTCTATTGATGTAAAAATTGAATCTTGTGCAAGACAATTCGTAAAATCAAAAAAGAAGAGTAATGATATTAAAGAAACAGCATATGGATGAAAAAAACGCATTAAAAATTATCAATTAAATTTTTAAAACCGTTTTTAAAATCAGTCCCCATTTTTTTTAATTTAGCATTCCTCTTTTGCTTTAATTGATCCGATTTATTTTCTAAATTACTAACATCTATGGAAAATTGATTCATTAATAATTTATCTTCATTAGGAAGTTTGACTAATGGTAACAAAGAACTAAGATCTTGGAGGATATTTGTATAAAATTTCACCTTTTTCCTAACGAATCTTCTAGACACAGACTCATCCATTCCTTTCAAAAGATTACTCAGATTTCTCGAATGGAATGTTAATTGTCTTATGAAATTATTGTATTGAGATTGGTTGTATGTTTTTTTATTAACACTTATGATAGCTATATTGCCACATTTCGTATAATGTGCGTTAACTACTAATGCAATCGCATTAATTCTTGTTTTTGAAGTATTACTTTTCTTACTTTTAAGTCCTTTTAGAGAAAAAGAAGATTTCATACTTGTTGACGTTTGAACATAGGAAGATATCTTCTGAACAAGTCGTTTTTTTAATCCCAATCTAAATTTATCAGAATAGAATTCCTTTTCGTTTTTAAATATATTTGTGGCAATATAGTTTAAAGATTCGTTTGTGAGTTTTTTGTCACACTGTGCAGAAGCATAGGTACTAAAAAAAAACGACCCAAGAAATACAATGTAAAAAGATGTTTTTTTCAAATTATTTACTCACTTGGTTTAATAATGAAATAATATTATCCGTTTCAATTTTGTAAACTGCTCGATAAATATAGGTGCCTCTTTCTTCACTATAAAACAGTTTTGAGTCAACTTCATTCATATAACTACTGACTGCTTTTGAAATTACTACATTTTTAGTTTCCACATCTAAAGATCCAACACGATCATTCATTGATCTAGTTCCATCTTTCTTTACAGCAGATTCAACCATACTACTTCCTTTCGTTGTAAATTGAAGTCTTGCTTCTGATAACGCTAAATTCTTCGCTTCCATTTCATCTCCATGTTCCCCCACAACAATTGCATAAAAAACATCGTTAGAATCCTTGAATTTTTTTGTTTTAAAGACTTGTTTTATTTCTTTCTCACCAGTTATATCTTTATTCTTTAGTGATCCACACGAATGAACAAAAAATAAAATTGTTACTACAGCAATTCCTTTCAGTAATTTTCTCATGATATTTCAAAATATAGTTCGTATTTATTTTCAATAATTTTCAAATATAGTTATAATTATATTATAAATAATTTTTTTCATGCTGTCTGGTGTCAATTTGCAGAGGATATGATTGATGGTTCTGTTAAAGAGGTTTTTTACACGGGTATTGACCATAAATTGACAGTATTTCTAACAAATAAAATTGTCTATTTAGCAAATATAAAATGTTTTTTCCCCCTACAAAATTCAAGAAATGTTGTTAAATGATTCCCTGTAAAGCCAATTGTTTGAAAGTGCCAATTCCTATAATTTAAGTGCATGGCTTTTTAGACAAAAACATCAAATACCAGAAATTACCTTATTAGAATTATACGGGAATGGATGATTATTGAAGGATCAATAATTGTTGTCTATAAGCACTCTCGAGGAGGCAACCTGGCAGCTATCGTTGTGTCAGATATTCAAGACAGTATCGAAGGCTTATTCATTCTAAGTGCTATTGGGATCGGGCAAATATGTTTGAATAGGAGAAAGAAATCAGTAGTTTTTTTATGGAACAAAAAATTAGATCAGGATCTTAAGTATTGAGCTATTTATGAGCATATTGGCCAGTAACTTCGGAGCTACTGCCGCTTTTGAATTTTCAATCTAAAACCAAAACGATACTCCTTGTTTTAGAGAGGGTATTCGGAGCAGAAGTTTCCTATACACAATAAAAAAATGATGTAAAGCTTTATTTTTTTTAGATGAGAAATTAATCAAAAAAACACCTACGGTATTCATAGAGAAAAAAAACACCATTTGTTTGATCGCCCATTCCAAAACACCCATCTAGGAGCAATAAAATGAGCAATCCATCTAATTTTACCCTAAAAATTAGTATATTTGATTACAGAAAACAACCGTTCTAAACACCAAAACGAAGCACTCTCAAGTTAAATTGAAATGAGTAAGATAAAATACTTAGGACTCTCAATGGCAATTTTTGGAAGCCTTTTTAAACTCATGTCTTGGGCAGGCGCAAGCCCACTATTAATTATAGGGCTGTCGTTGCTAGGGAGCTACTATTTACTAAAGGTATTTAAAAAAACCGAAAGCAAAGAAAAATAAAGCAAATGTGGAGCGCAAATAAATAGACCGATGCAATGTTTAAAAAGTACCCCCGGACAGTGCTTGATTTAGGCACAATTAGTACCATTGCGAAATTTCTCAATTAAACCAGAGATACGTCTATTTTTAGTTCATAGAAATCTAAAAAAGAGGTGTAATATTATATGAAATAATACGATTAAGATGTGGAACCGATTTCTTTATACATGCAATATATTGGCTTTTGAAGGCCTTTATTTCGATATCAAAATCTGTGCAAATAACTATATCAGAATTCGTTTTTGGTAAAGACAAGCATCAAAGATTACCCAGACTTTATAAAAGAACAAGAACAAAATAATACACGTGTGAAGTATCGTCTTCAAAGACGTACATTCATCAAGCTTGCCCATTAGCAATCTTTTTTATAGTATACTTATGAAATCAATTTTGACCCTCTTTTTTTGTGTAAGTTCCTTTTTGGGATACGCCCAAAAAGTACATGCAGTAAAATATGCCAATCAAGCAGACCTAAGAATTTTTGTAGTTGCCTATGAAAATCAAGCCGATTTAAAAGTATATAAAGTAGCCTATAAAAATCAAGCAGAAGGGAATAAAGGACGCTGGTATTTTGTAAAGTATGCCAATGCAGCCGACAAGAAAGTGTATTTTGTAGACTACCCCAATCAAAGCGACCTCAAAATATATTTTGTGAACTATTCAAACCAAGCGGGCTGGAGAGACAACTCAAAAAAACATTTGCTTTATTAAAAGATCAAGTGTGTCCAATACATTGTATATTTTGTGATGGAAAACCTAACAGTATTCATCCCTAAATTTATCAAATAATAAAATTGCTCTTTGTTTTGGAAGGAACAACATTGTACCCCCCAACTTCTGTAGGTTCAACACTTCTTTATCAACCACAAAACTTACAATATTTAAAAGAATAGAATATTCATAATAATAACGTATTTTTGGTTATCCAAACTGGTTAACCAATAATGAAACAAGCAATACATTCCTCAAAGCACACCGTCATTTTTATGATGGGCGTTTCCGGTGTGGGCAAAAGTACCATTGGTGCTTTGTTAGCAAAACAGTTGGAGATCCCTTTTTTTGATGGAGATGACTATCATTCCGAAGCAAACATTTTAAAAATGTCCCAAGGCCAGCCCTTAACCGATCATGATCGTCACGATTGGTTGCATGCATTAAACACGTTGGCCGTTGCGCAATTGAAAACCAACAGTTGCATCATTGCCTGCTCCGCATTAAAAGCCTCCTACCGAACAATTTTAGAGACCACCATTGCAGCCGCTACAAAATGGGTTTTTTTACACGGTTCCTTTCAGCAAATTAAAGTACGCATGCAACATCGAAGTCATCATTTTATGACCTCCGATTTGTTGCAATCACAGTTTGATACCCTAGAAATTCCACAAAACGCACTGTCAATAGACATTCATGTATCACCAGAAGAAATGGTTGCCAAAATTCAGGAAAACCTTCCATTAAAAGCCCAATTTGGGCTCATAGGCTTGGGGGTTATGGGAAAAAGCCTCAGTCGAAATTTAGCCCAAAAAGGGGTTCGAATTTCCATGTACAACAGACATGTGCCAGAGGTAGAAGAAGACATTGCTATCAATTTTAAAAAAGAGTTTGAAGAATTGTCATCAGCACTACCATTTGATGACCTTCCTGCTTTTGTCAATTCGTTGGAAACCCCTAGAAAGATTATGTTGATGGTCAATGCAGGCCCTGCCATAGACGCCGTAATTGAAAACCTACTGCCTTTTTTATCCCAAGGAGACAGCATTATCGATGGTGGAAATTCAAACTATAAAAAAACAAAAGAACGCTTCGATTTCTTAAAATCGAAAGGCATTCATTTTATAGGAGCAGGAGTTTCGGGAGGCGAAGAAGGGGCCCTAAAAGGACCTTCGATTATGCCAGGAGGCAATGCAAAAGCTTACCAACAAGTACAGCCTTTTTTAGAACGGATTGCTGCAAAAGACAAAAATGGCGTTCCCTGTTGTAGCTTTGTTGGAAACGAAGGAAGTGGTCATTTTGTAAAAATGATTCACAATGGCATTGAATATGTTGAAATGCAGTTGTTGGCAGATGTCTATACCGTTCTTAAAGCAAAAGGGAACACACCAGACCAGATCGCCGATATTTTAGAAACGTGGAAATCCACCACAAACAGTTATCTGTTAGAAATTACCTGCACTATTTTACGAAAAAAAGAAGGCGATGATTGGTTAGTCAATAAGATAATGGACACGGCAGGCAATAAAGGAACTGGCAATTGGGCCACCATAGCAACCGCAGAATTAGGCGTGCCCAGTACCCTAATAGCTTCCGCCTTATTTGCTCGGTATGCATCCTTTTACAAAGCAGAAAGAGTCGCAGCAAGTATACAATTCAACCCAGAAAACAGTACCGCCCCAAACCTCAACATTGAAGACCTTCACAAGGCCTATCAATTTGCTAGAATTATCAATCATTATCAAGGATTTAAACTCATACAAGAAGCCTCAGAACGTTTTAAATGGGCGTTGGATTTAAGCGAATTGGCTCGGATTTGGACCAATGGGTGCATCATTAGATCCGATTATATGATCGAATTGGCAACCATTTTCAAAACAACCTACAATCTGTTTGCCCATGAAAATACGATCCAAGCATTAAAAAAACGAAAATCAGCCATTCAAAAAGTAGTCGCAGGATCGGTGTTACACGAATTGCCAATTCCAAGTATCAGCAATGCCATACACTTTTTTACCGAGTATACAACCGCCAATTCTTCCGCAAATCTACTACAAGCCCAACGAGACTATTTTGGCGCACATACCTATCAAAGAAAAGAGGATGACACCGGGCAATACTATCATACAGATTGGCAACAGCATTAATCAAAAATAAACACAACATGGCAACACTTCAAACAAAAAAATCATTTATACAAAAAATCATTGCAATCTTATTGGGCTTTGGTCCTGGAATTTTTGCCATCGGCTACACCATCGGTACCGGAAGTGTCACCTCTATGATTGTTGCAGGAAGTAAATTTGGCATGCAATTATTATGGGTGCTGTTATTAAGCTGTGTGTTTTCAGGAATCTTAATGTTTGCCTATGGAAATTATGCCCTGCTAACCGGAGAAACCGCACTTTATGGATTTAAAAAGCACTTGAAATTTGGAAAAGTGTTGGCCATTTTAATCATTGTAGGAATCACCTTTGGCCAATGGAATTCCCTCATGGGTATTTTAGGCATCTCCTCCAATATTATCTTTGAAATACTTGCCCTCAATTTCCAATCCTTACGCGCCTTTCAATACGAAACCGTGTTAAGCATCGCCACTCTGGTAATTGTTATTTTCTACCTGTTGCTTTTGGTAGGGAAGTACACTTTTTTTGAAAAAATACTCATCCTATTTGTAACCTTAATGGGGCTTTCATTTTTCTTTTCTTTGTTTTTTGTACAGCCACTTCCAATGGAAGTACTCAAAGGATTACTCCCCACCATTCCAGAAGTGCCAAGAGGTAAAATGTTGGTCGCTGCATTTGTAGGCACCACCATGGCTGCCGCCACCTTTTTATCAAGACCCCTTTTTGTTAGAGGAAAAGGCTGGACCATCAAAAACTTAAAACAACAAAAAAAGGATGCCATTACCGCTGCCGCTTTAATTTTTTTAATCAGTGCCACCATTATGGCTGTCGCAGCAGGATCTTTATTTCACCAAGAAATTGCTGTGACCCATGTACTTGATATGGCCAATACTCTAGAACCCGTAGCCGGAAAATGGGCCGTAACTATTTTCTTCTTTGGCGCATTAAGTGCAGGCTTGTCCTCCATTTTTCCCTGTTTGCTCATTGCCCCATTACTCCTTGCCGATTATCAATCGGGAACCTTAGATACCAACTCAAAACAGTTTCGTGTGGTTACTGCCATTGCATGTTTGGTAGCTTTAATAGGCCCCGCATTTGGCGCAAATCCGATTGAAATTCAAATCCTGTCACAAGTATTTAATGTTTTTGTATTGCCCATCGTAGTGCTGGGTATTATCTTATTACTCAAAAATAAAAAGAAACTCAAAGGCTATCAAACAAGTCCCGCCGTAGCCATCGGATTGTATGGCGCCTTGTTCTTTTCGCTCGTTATTTCTGTAAACGGAGTATTGGCACTTTTCGATTATTTCTAATCCCTTAACAAGCAAAAAAACAACTTTTAGAAAACCAAAAAATGAAAATAAAAAACATCCATTTGATAATTTTTTTAGGAACGTTGAGTCTTTTTACGCTCTTAAATAGCTGTACCAACAAACCCCAAAAAGCAGCGTCAAACGAACATCAAAAAACCCTATATTCCAGTGAGGTAATTCCATTGGCCAACGATTGGAATTTAATTTTAGGAGATGGCTCCAATGTAGGGCACGCAGTCAATTTTGAACATCAAGATTTTTTTTATGCAACCACCGCACAGCAAAAAGACTGGGTTGTTTTTAAAGCACCCAATGCGGGGGATACCCATGGAACCTCAAACAATACCCGAACAGAAATGGCCCAAACCAAAAAATGGTCGGCACATTCAGAGGCAAAATTGAATACAACCCTTAAAGTAATGAATGTCTCTTCCACAGGAGATGCCCGTGTAGCCGCTTCCTATTCTGTTGTAATTGGTCAAATTCACAGTGCCGATGGCCACGAAAATGAACCCCTTAAAATATTTTACAAGAAATTTCCCGGACATACCAAAGGATCTGTATTTTGGCATTACGAAATCAATACAGCTGGCGAAGACAATACCGGAAGATGGGATTATTCCACCGCCGTTTGGGGAGATGATTTCTCAGTAGTAGGAGCTACCGAAAACACTTATCCAAAAGAACCCGAAGATGGAATTGCTTTGGGAGAAACCCTAAGTTATGAGATCCGAGTCAAAAAAGGGGTCATGTACCTCACCTTTAAAAGTGAAGGACATCCCACACAAATGTTTACCAAAAACCTAATCGTCTCCGAATACACGACCCCTGCAGATAGGCCCCAGCAAACCCAAGATTTGTTTGTGCCCATTGGTCAGGACGGTGTAGAACGTGCAAATGCCTATGCAGAAGAAGGCCTGTTTTTTAAGTTTGGTGCCTACAACCAAACCAATGGAAAATCACCCGAAATCAATAGAAATTGGTGTTCAGGAGCCGAAACACATGGAGGAGACCTCCAAAAACAATACAACGATGGCAATTATGCCGAGGTTTGGTTTCAAGAAGCACGACTTTTTGTAAGCGAAGCCGCGATTTCCAACAAAGGCTATTTTATCAAAAATGATTAAAGCAGCATGTTCAAAAAAGCCTATTTCAATTTTAATCCCAACCTGTTAGCAAAATAAACATGAAACATTCCCACAAATTAACAAATAAAAATGTACTTGTAACTGCAGGTGCACAAGGTATTGGCGCATCCATCACCCGTCATTTTATTGACAGTGGAGCCAATGTGGCCATTCATTATTATTCCAGTGCAGCTACTGCCAACGAATTGAAGGAATATGCCCTTCAAAAAGGACAAAAAGCAGTGGTCATACAGGGAGATTTAACCCAAGAAGCTGCCGCAAATGCCCTGATCGAAAAAACCATCGCTGCTTTTGGCGGAATTGATATTTTGATTAACAATACCGGCTCTTTAGTTGCGCGTAATCTCTTGCCTGAAATTACCACCGAATTTTGGCAACAAGTAATGGACATTAATCTTACCTCCATGCTTTTTGTAACCCGAGCCGCATCGCCCTACCTTATTAAAAATAAAAACAGCAGTATTGTCAATTTGTCTTCCCTAGCCGGAAGAAAAGGAGGCCATGCGGGATCCTTGGCCTATGCAACCAGTAAAGGTGCTATTTTAACCTTCACCAGAGCTTTATCAACAGAATTAGGACCTGAGGGTGTTCGCGTAAATGCCGTTGCACCGGGACTTATATTAGGCACTTCTTTTCATAATACACATACCACCAAAGCATCTGCAGCAGCAACCGTTGCAGGAATTCCAATACAACGAGCAGGAAATGCCGCAGACGTTGCACGCGCTGTTTTGTATTTGGCTTCGGAATACGATGGATTTATTTCGGGGGCTACCCTAGATATTAATGGCGGGGTTTACAATATGTAAGCAGCAATGCATTTTTAAAGGTACATTTGAGGGCCCTTTTTTAGCGAGCGCAGAAAAATACGAATTGCATAGAGAAATAATGCGAATAGGTTTTTTTTAAAAATCCTTAAAAAACACCCAATTTAAGCACCAACACCCGCTTTTAATTCGTTTACCAACTCCAAATAACCTTTCACTACATTTTCTTTGAAAAGTGTTGGGTTTTCTAAAATTATTTTTTGAACCACCAATTCTTCCTCCGAAAAAAGAGAAACATGCATGTCGTGCACAGAAAATAAATAGAGTTCAATAAGAATGGGTAAGGTGGCAATTCCTTTTTCGGTAGCAATGAATTGCCTGCTTTTTTTAGTGCCCAAAGGATTTAGGATTTCAATAAAACCCTCCTCCAAAAGCATTTTTAATCGATTGCTCAAAATATTCGAAGCAATTTTCCCTCTCGAAGCTTTGAACTCTTTAAACCGTGTTTTGTTTAAAAGCAACATATCTCTTAAGATAATTAAAGTCCATTTGTCACCTACATAACTGATAGATAGTGCGATTGGGCAATAAGGTGTTTTATTTGTTGACATATTTCAAATTTAGGAATTTTTTAGTATTCGATCTAAATAATATTTTTAGTTGTCTCTTATTACTTGAATTTTTGTGGATTTGACAATTACGGAAGGATTTTTTACACTCGAATACATCAAAGATGCAAACCAATCTTACATGCAGTTAATGCGGTATTTTGTCTTTTACAATTCCGTATGCGAACGTTCCAACAATTGCTGCAGCAATAACAACAAGAATCGGTACATAGCCAGCTCCAACCAGTGTAAACATTGGTCCAGGGCAAGCGCCTGCCAATGCCCATCCTAGGCCAAAAATAATGCCTCCGATGAGGTAGCGAGAAAAACTTTTTGCCTTTGGAGTAAAGACAATTTTCTCACCATAAAAAGATTTTATATCAAAGCGTTTGATACTTTGAGTCACAAGGATTCCGAGTACCAATGCCGAGCCAATAATGCCATACATGTGGAAAGATTCAAATTTGAACATTTCATAAATACGAAACCAAGAAGCGGCCTCCGATTTAAACATGGTGATTCCAAAAAGGATTCCGATCAATAAATAGATAAGTGTTCTCATTTTTAAAAAAGTATAGGAAAAATTAAATGAATCATGGACAAGCCACCAATAAAAAAGCCAATCACAGCAATTAAAGACGGCAGCTGCAAATTGCTCAATCCAGAAATAGCATGTCCAGAAGTGCAGCCTCCAGCATAGCGAGCTCCGAAGCCTACAAAAAGTCCTCCAAGGACTAAAAGTACTAGGTTTTTCAAGCTTCCTAATGCAGTTGTTGCAAACATTTCTGTTGGTAAATAGGCCGTTCCAGCACTTTCAAAACCAAAAGTCTTTAAATCTGAAATGGTTTCAGGGTTCAGCACAACCGCTGTAGTATTGCTTAAGAAATGGGCACCAATATAGCCGCCAATGATAGCGCCGAGCACTACGATCAAATTCCATTTTTGAGATTTCCAGTCAAACTTAAAGAAATCGGTTGTTTTCCCTGCACCACACAGTGTGCAAAGCGTTCTTAAATTGGAAGACATTCCAAAGTTTTTGCCAACCATAAGAAGTAGGAAGAGGATCAAAGCAATCATAGGGCCAGCGATGTACCAAGGCCAGGGTTCATAAATTAAGTTCATTGATTTTTGTTTTTGTAGTTGAAAAAATTTGCGCCTTCCTTTTCTTAGGAGTTGGGCATCACTTTTGGGGCAGTCCATGCATTCATGCCGCCGAGTAGATTTACGGTTTTAGCAATCCCCATGCTTTCCATCATAGCACACGCATGACTACTTCGATTGCCACTTCTACAATACACAAAGTAAGGTTTGCTTTTATCCAATTGTGCGATTTCACGTTGAAAAGATTCCGACCTAAAAAAGTCGAGCATGATTGCATTTTCGAGAATTCCAGTCGCACATTCTTCTGGAGTTCTTACATCAATAATCACGGCATTTTCAGTTGCTGCAATGGCAGCAATCCAGTCTTGTTGAGATACATTTTTCATCGTATATTTTTGTTTTTTATAAAGTAGAAGGACATACAAAGTCAGAAATAGGAACCGCGGTTTCTTTGATAGCAGCAAAACCGCCCGCAATATCAATAAAATTATGAATGCCTCTATTTTTTAACATCGACGCAGCAATCATCGAACGATATCCTCCTGCACAATGCACATAAAAAGTGTCTTTTTCTGGGAATGCTGTCAAATGCTGGTTCAAATATTGTAAAGGCGTATTGTGAGCATTTACCACATGTTCCGATAAAAATTCACCTTCCTTACGCACATCAAATACAGGCACTCCATGGTTTGCTTTCACCCCTTCAAAAGTGGTGGCTGCCATCGAACTTACCGTATCATATTCTTTGGATGCTTTTTTCCAAGCATCAAATCCCCCTTTTAAATATCCTATAACCTGATCAAATCCTACCCGAGACAACCGCGTAATTGCTTCTGCTTCCATTCCTTCAGGAGTAATCAATAACAAAGGTTGTTTCACATCGGCAATCAAGGCACCCACCCAAGGGGCAAAACCACCATCCAATCCAATAAAAATAGAGCGTGGAATATGCCCTTTTGCAAAATCATCTTGATGGCGTACATCCAACACGATGGCTTCAGTGTCATTGGCAGCACTTTCAAAAGCAGCAGGAGACAATGCTTGAGCACTTCGTGCCAAGACATCTGCAAAATCTTCATAGCCCTCTTTGTTCATTTGAACATTCAAAGGAAAATAGTGTGGCGGAGCTGTCAAACCCTCCGTTACTTCTTCAATGAATTCTTCTTTGGTCATATCGGCTCGCAAGGCATAATTGGTTGCTTTTTGATTGCCCAAAGTATCTACGGTTTCTTTACTTAAATTTTTACCACAAGAAGAACCCGCCCCATGCGCTGGATAAACAATGACATCGTCTGCCAGTGGCATGATTTTATTTCGCAAACTATCAAAGAGATAGCCCGCCAAATCGTCTGCGGTGATACTGCCAGTTTTTTGTGCCAAATCCGGACGGCCAACATCCCCCAAAAACAAAGTATCTCCACTAAAAATAGCATGGTCTTTTCCGTCGGCATCTTTTAAAAGGTATACCGAACTTTCTAGGGTGTGGCCAGGTGTATGTAGCACGGTAATGCTAATATTTCCCAGTTCAAATACCTGTCCATCGGTGGCAATCATCGCTTCAAAAGAAGTCGCGGCATTGGGACCGTAAATAATAGGAGCCCCGGTTTTTTTAGATAAGGTCACATGACCACTTACAAAGTCCGCATGGAAATGGGTTTCAAAAATATATTTTATGCGGGCATTGTTTGCGGCAGCTTTTTCCAAATAAGGGGTCACAGATCTCAAAGGATCGATAATAGCAACTTCTCCTTCGCTTTCAATATAGTAGGCTCCTTGCGACAGACATCCGGTATATATTTGTTCTATTTTCATGATTTTGTATTATTATTTTACAAAAATACTATTTATAATATCGTGCAACGGTAACATCGGTTACACAGGATTCAATTTTTTTTTGAGCTGTGTTGTTTTTTTTGAAATTTTGTGACGCCTGCTTTGCGTTGGCATAGGTTTCCGCCTCAAGCGTTTCCGAAAAAATATGTTCTTCCCCAAGAAGCGCTAAAATGCCACTGCTATGCAGAAGATCGTTGATGGGAGCAGAGGCGCCAGAAAACAGCAGTTTCAAATCCTTTTTATGCAGCTCTTCAATAAGTTGTTTTATCAGATGCAACCCGCTACTATCGATATAACTCATAGCTTCCATGCTCAGAACTACCCATTGCAAAGTCGCGCCTTTTTGCTGAATATTTTCCAAGACTGTTGTTTTAAAAACCGCTGTATTTCCAAAAAAGAGGGGTGCGTCCATGCGAAGGACTAATATAGGGTCTTGGGGCTCGATTAATCCAGGGAAATGAGCGACTTCTTTAAAAGAATTGCTGTTTTTAATGCGGGAAATTACGGCAATATGCGGTACAGAAATTCGATACAGCAAGATCAATAAAGAGAGGAGTACCCCCGAAAGAATCCCTGAGGTTATTCCCACGCTAACGGTAATTATAAAGGTAAGGAGTAGGAGTACAAACTCGTCTTTCCGGGTTTTATATAAAGAGATGGGGTAGGAAAAATCGATCAATCCAAAAACCGCAACCATAATAATGGCGGCCAAGACGGCATTGGGCAAATAATAAAACAGCGGTGTTAAAAACAATAAGGTCAGTCCAACCACACCCGCACTTATAAGCGGAGCGATGCCTGTTTTTGCACCCGCTTGTTCGTTGATTGCCGTTCTCGAAAAACCACCGGTGGTGGGATAGGATTGAAAGAAAGCACCTACGATGTTTGCAGTACCCAATGCAATAAGTTCTTGATTGGGGTCCAGTTCATATTCGGAATGTTTTTCAGCCACTGCTTTTGCTACTGAAATGGCTTCCATAAAAGCAATTAAGGCCAAAGTAATTGCAATGGGTGCAAGTTCTGAAAGCCGTTCTAAAGGAATTTTTGGTACTTGAAAAGACGGAAGTCCACTCGGTACTTTTCCAACAATTTGAACCCCGGAGGCATACAATTCAAAAAAAGAAACCACTCCAACCCCAAGAACTACCAGGGCGAGTGCGGCAGGAAAACGTTTGTGATATTTTGTATTTAATTTTTTAATAATTTGGATCAAAACAATCGAAGAGATTCCAATACCCAGTGCATAGCCATTGGTCAAATGGATATTTTTAAAAGCGTTTGCAAGCAAGAGATGTACTTGGTTGCTTCTCGTGATTTCGATGCCCAAAAGGTGTTTGAGTTGGCTAAGACCTATAATAATGGCCGCTCCAGAAGTAAAGCCACTAATCACAGGTTTTGATAAAAATCGGACTAAAAATCCCATTCTTACAACCCCTAGGAGCAATTGAATGGCCCCCATAAACAAAGCTAAAAACACGGCCAAGGCAATATAGGAATCCATACCAGATAAAGACAACGCGCCCAGTCCAGCGGCAACTAGCAGCGAGTCCATAGCAACGGGCCCAACGGCCAATTGCCGAGAAGTACCCATAAAGGCATAGATAATTTGTGGCATTAAAGCGGCATACAAACCAAAAACAGGCGGCAAGCCCGCAATCATTGCATAGGCCATTCCTTGCGGAACAAGTAGGATTCCAACAGTCAAACCCGCTGTTAAATCGCCCGAAAAATCATCTTTTTTATAAGAAGGTAGCCACGCTAAAATAGGCAGTATTTTTTTGAACATTCTTTATTTTTTTTGCAAAAATAAAGGGAAACAAAGAAGTTCGCAGTAACATTGGTTACATTCCGCCTAGATATTCTTAATATGAATGTGATTTCGATGCAGGGAGATTTTATTTAAATTCTCTAGTTTTTTTAAGAGCCTAGAAATGACCACCCGAGAGGTATGCAATTCATAGGCAATTTCTTGATGGGTACTATAAATGATAGCGCCCTCAGCAATTCTTGCTTTTTCTTTCAAGTAGTTCACAAGGCGTTCATCCATTTTTAAGAAGGCAATGCTATCGATGGTGGCAAACATTTCATTGAGTCGATTGTGGTAACTTTCAAAAACAAATTTGCGCCAGCTTTTATATTTTCCAGCCCAGATTTCCATTTTTTCTACGGGGACCATAATTAAGGTAGCATCGGTCGCTGCAATGGCTCTGATTTCACTTTTTGTTTGCCCAAGACAACAGGTCAATGTCATGGCACAAGTATCTCCTTTTTCGAGGAAGTACAACAGCAGTTCATCGCCATTGTTGTCTTCTCTTAAAATTTTTATAGCACCAGAAATGAGCAGGGGCATCGAGCGCACATAGTCGCCAATTTCCATCATTTTTGCGCCTTCGGCAACATCTTTATAGCTGCCTACTTGGTTGATTTCTTGTAACAGTTCGGCTTCAAAAAGATGGCCGAAGTTATTTTTGAGCTCCTGAATCATATTTTACAAAGAGATGTATCCATATTACTTTTGAATAAGCAAAGAGTAATGGGGCGAGCACCAGCAGGGCAATCACCATTGATATTAAGGTAGTAAGATAGTTTAAATTCGGTAAAAAAAGGCTTTTTAAAATCCACAATGCCACAAAAAGGCCCACTGCCAAACCATAAGAAACGTAGTAAGATCCTTGAAAAAACCCAGGTTCCATCTCATATTTCAATCCACAATGCGAACAGGATTCCTTCACCAGGCCTATTTTTGTCAATTCATAGGGATGCCCTTTAAAGAAGGCGCCTTTCTGACACTTTGGGCATTGCATACGAACAATGCGCAGGAATTTAGAATTTCGTCCAATCATCACTATTTTAATTTGATGTAAAAATAACAAAAGCGCTTCATTTTGGGAGTAACAAATGTTACAATTCCTTAAAAATAAAGAAAACAAAATCCATCCTTACAAATGCATTTCTTTCCCCATTTTAACAAATGGATTTTTTTAGAAGCTTAAAAAAAGGAAACATTTGCTTGGGTGTTCCTTAGAATTTTGAGGATTTTTTTGCTGTTTTCACTTTTTTCGGAGCTCTTTTTTGCATAAATACCCCTTTTTTTAAGGTCTCGAAATTTCATTTATACCATTTTAAGAACCAGTTATTCCCATATATGCCCACTTATTTATTCGGATGCAAACGGTGGAGGTATTTTTACTTTATTTGTAAAATAAATTAAAATCTAAAATTTAATAAAAACAAAAAAATAAAAAATGAAGGCAGTTTTAAATGGTTTTTCAGAAAATGCTTCTTAGAACTTTCGAGAAGTGTTGCTGATGTTGAGTTGTCAAAATTGAGGCCCTTATGACCAACAATAAAACACGGTTTTTTAACGTTTGATAATGCAATGGAAACAATGCGTTAAAAAACTATATTTTTTTGTTAGAAAAACAATATATTTGGAAACTTATATACAATCTGTACTCAATGAAGCAAATTTATACAAAGCTCAGCTTTTTGTTTTCCCTTTTTATTGCGATGAATACTTTTTCTCAGGAAACACTTCCCATTTATTGGGATTATCTTTCTGACAATGTGTATTTACTTCACCCTGCTGCTGCTGGGATTGGAAATTCGTCTAAATTAAGGTTTACGGCAAGACAGCAATGGCAAGGTATTCCCAATGCGCCCGCACTACAGACGTTAAGTTTTCATACAAAATTAGGAGAAGAAACCAATGCTGGGTATGGTTTTGTGTTGTTCAACGATCAAAACGGATACCACTCTCAACAGGGTTTACAAGGCACCTATGCCTACCATTTGCCACTGAGCGATGGCCGCTTGTTTGAACAACTTTCTTTTGGATTGTCTTTTACATTTGTTCAAAACCAGTCCGATCAAAGATCCTTTTTTGGAGATCCTGCAGTTGCACAAGTCATCGAAAGCACGAGTTATTACAATGCAGATTTTGGAATGTCCTATCATTTGGGAGGGTTCTCTTCCTATTTTACGGTGAAGAATTTGTTGCTAACAGCAAAAAACAACTTAAATATTAACGAACCACTCGATTTAAGGAACTATATCTTTACGGCAGGGTATTACTTTGGACAAGAAAATGCGGTACAATTGGAACCCTCTTTGATGTTACAGTTTAGAGAAGGTACTGGCGAACGTTTAGCCGATCTGAACCTAAAAGCTTATAAGACTTTTGGAGATACCCAATTATGGGCTGCTTTGTCTTATAGAAAAAGCTTTGAGAGTGGCGCTATTGAGAACGCACAATACATTACACCAATTGTGGGGTTGAACTATAAAAACTTCATGTTTTCTTATACCTATACACGTCAATTGAATGACATTTTGCTATCGAACAGCGGGTTCAATCAAATAAGTGTTGGTTTGAATTTATTTACACGAGCGCCAAGAGGTGCTGCTTGTCCAAATATTAATTCTGCTTTTAACGGCTTTTAGAAGTCCGTTTCTATAATTTGTAAAGATTTTTTGTCCTCGCCATCTGCCAGCAATTTGGTGAGGGTACTTTTGTTGCTATTTATCAAAAATAGCTGCGAGGACTTGCTGGTGGCTGCTGCTTTTTTTAAGAGATTGGCTTCAGACAATACTTTCTGAGTTTGTTTTGCAACCGCTTGTCCAGAATCGATAATGTGTATTTTAGACCCAAGAATTTTCCGAATCTGGGGGATTAAATAAGGATAATGTGTGCAGCCCAATACCAAACAATCTATCTGCTCGGAAATCATTGGCTCGAGGTAGCTTTGCAATAAGTGCGTCATTTCTTCTGACTCCAGTTTTCCGTTTTCGATGAGCGCAACTAGGCCAGCGCCAATTTGTTCTATAATTTGAATTTTGCTGTTTAGTTTTTGTGATGTCTTTTCAAATAGCGCACTGTTTAAAGTTCCTTTGGTTGCCAATATACCGATGGTGTTGGTTTTGGTTTGGAGTGCTGCGGGTTTTATTGCGGGTTCTATGCCAATAAAAGGGACTTTATAGTGGGCTCGTAAATACGCAATGGCATTGGTTGTTGCCGTATTGCAGGCAACCACAATAATTTTACAGTTTTTGTTGAGTAGATACTCCGTATTTTTAATGGCCAATGCAATGATTTCTTCTTTGCTTTTTGTGCCATAGGGAGCGTTTTTGCTGTCCGAGAGGTACAGTGTACTCTCCATAGGCAATAGTTGGTTGATTTCTTTCCAGATAGAGGTTCCCCCAACTCCAGAATCAAAAATGCCAATCGAAAAGTCTTCTTGTATCATTGTGGTAAAAATAAAAAAACCTACTCAATAAGAGTAGGTTTTTTTATTTTAATAAGAGCGCTCCTTAATTTCTTGGTTGTGGATCTGCTAATAAACCTAATTTTGCTTTTACTGCTTCGTATAAGTCTTCTCCTTTTTTAACGATCAACATGTTTGAAGTAAAAACATACAAAATACCTTTTGATGCTGCTACTGCGTTAATTGCGTCAATTGCTTTTTTGTTGATTGGCTCTAAACCTTTGCTTTGTAATTGTTGCAATTCTTGTGGTGCCATTTGTTGTGCATTTTGAAGTCTTTGGTAGTCTCCTTGCAATTCTGCTTTTCTTTTTTGGTTGGTTTCGTCTGTTTGAGTTGTTGCTTCAGCATCGTACTTCTTTGCTTTGTTCTCAAACTTTTTCTTCATGCCTTCAATATCGTCCTTCATTGTCTTTGCTTTTTTGTCCAAATCTGCGAACAATGCTCTTGTTTCAGACATATTAGCAACAACTCTTTCAAAATCAACATGAGCTACTTTTTGTGCATTTGTGATTCCACCCAATCCTAATGTAAATACAGCAATTAATAGTAACGTTTTAAAATTCTTCATCCTAAGTTTAATTTAATTAATTATTATTGTTTTCTTGTTCTTCTTTTTTCTTTTTTGCAGCTTCCTGCTTCTCTTTTAATTGCTTTCTTTTTGCTTCTTTTTTCGCCAATAATTCAGCTCTTCTTGTTGCAATAAGTTGCTTTTTCTTTTCTTTTTTCGCGAGTAATTCCTCTTTTTTCTTTTGTTTGGCTGCCAAAAGTGCTTTTTGTCTGGCACTTAGTTCTTTTGGAGCTGTTTTCTTTTCTTGTTGTTTCGCTTTTCGATCTGTAACCTTTCGGGTCTTATCGATCGCTGCTAAAACTATTTCGCTAATATCGTATTTTTTATTTGAATATAGCATAATCAATTCGCTAGATTTATCAAAAACGAAGTCATATTTTTTTGCTTTTACAATTTTTTGAATTGCATAATAAACTTGATCTTGTATTGGCTTTACCAATTGCTTTCTAACGAGGAACATATCTCCGTTGGGGCCAAAGTACAGCGATTCCAATCTTCTTAATTCTTCCTGTTTTAAAGTAATGTCTTCTTCTTTTTCTTCGATTAAATCCTTGGTAAGAATTGCTTTTTCGTTGGCTAAATCTGTTTTTAGTACTTCAATATGTCTTGCTTCGGTGTCTAGTTTCTTCTTCCACTTTGCAATTTTGGCATTCAATGTGTTTTGAGCTTGGATGTATTCTGGGAGGTTTTCTAGAATATACTCCATATCAATATAGGCTATCCGTTGATTTTTTTGGGCATAACTCCCGAATGCGATAAGTGAAAGAACGATACGTAAAACTAATTTTTTCATTTATATTATGTGTTTATAAAAAACCGTGCCAAAAAAGGACATCTTACAAATGTACTCTTTTCTTAGAACTGTCTTCCGATTATAAAATGTGTTTGCCACCCCGATTTTAATACTTGTCCAGGCAATGGATCAAATCCATGTGCAAAATCAATTCCTAAAAGACCAAATGCAGGCATAAATACTCGAATTCCTAATCCTGCAGATCTCTTTACTTCAAACGGTTTAAATTCATCAAAAGTATCATACGAGTTTCCTGCTTCTAAAAACCCAACTGCATATATGGATGCTGAGGGTGTATCAGTAATGGAGTATCTTAACTCTAATTGGTATTTGCTGTACATGGTTCCCCCTCCATTTTCTAAGGGTGTTAAACGGCTGTTTTCATACCCTCTTAATCCAATGGTTTCTCTACCGTCCAATTGGAAGGCAGCAACGCCATCTCCTCCTACAAAATATCTTTCAAAGGGCGTATGTCCAACGGCTTCGTTGTAGTAGCCCAAATAGCCAATTTCAATGTTTTTCATAAGTACCAACTTATCGGTAAAAGCGGAATACCATTTCCCTTTCATGCTTATTTTATAGTATTCCAACCATTTGTAGTTTTCTGCAATTTGATCATTCTTTTCTTCCGGTGTTAGTTCTTCAGAAACCGAATAATCTTTCCCGTTTAATAGTGAGTAGGGTAGGGTTGCTTTTACTGCAACAGAAAATTCAGATCCGTAGGTAGGGAAAATCAAACTTGGTCCCGAGGAGTTTCTTGCTAAACTCACATTATAGGCCAAATTGTTCAAGGTTCCATTGCTTAGTACATTACTTCCAACTCTAAATCCATAGTTGTTCAAATTGAAACTTTGGTAGCTAATGCTTTGAGATAATTGAAAGAAATCGTCTGGCCATTGTAAACGTTGCCCTAAGCCTAAGGAGGCTCCAATGATTCCTAAACTTTGATTTTTGTCTACCTCAAAAGTTTGTGGATTGATCTGATATTGATTTGATGAATAAATCGAGAATGATAATGATTTCGGTTTCTTACCTCCTAACCAAGGCTCTGAGAAAGAAAAACTATAGGTATTGAAGGTTCTACTAGATTGTAAACGAATCGATAGTGTTTGACCGTCTCCCATTGGTAAGGGTTTGTAGGCCGCTTTGTTGAACATGTTACGGAAAGAGAAATTGTTAAAAGACAGTCCGAGGGTTCCAATAAAGGATCCTCCACCGTATCCTCCTTGCAGTTCTATTTGACTTCCTCCCTTTTCAACCACATTGAAATTAATGTCTGCCGTTTTGTTTTGATAATCTGGATTGACATCAGGCGTTACATTTTGATCAAAAAATCCGAGTTGTCCAATTTCACGAATGGATCGAATAATGGCACTTCTGCTAAACAAATCACCTGGTTTTACTCGCAATTCTCTATACAATACATGATCGTTTGTTTTGTCGTTTCCGGAAACAGATACTTTTTTAATGGTTGCTTTTTCGTCTTCTCGAATTCTGATTTCTACGGTAATAGAATCGTTTTCTACTTTGGTTTCTACTGCATTTACGGAAGAAAACAAAAAACCGTTGTCTTGATACAAGGTCGATAAATCTTGGGATGTTGGACTTCCGTCTCCACTTACTCGTTCTTTTAAAACAACTCCATTATAAACGTCTCCATTTTCTATGCGTAAGAATTGTCTTAAGTATTCGTCTGTGTATTCTTTGTTTCCAACAAATAAAATTTCAGAAAAACGGTATTGTCTCCCTTCTTCCAATTCAATTTCTAAGTTGATGGTGTTGTCGTCGTTCCAAGTAAGTTTGTCACTCAAAATACGCGCGTCTCGATAGCCCAATTTGCTATACATTTTTAAAATGCTTTCCAAATCTTCTCGATAATCCTCTTCAATGTATTTAGATCCTTTCCAAAAACGTCCAAAGAATTTTCTTTTGGTGTTTTTCATTGCTTTTCGCAACTTGTAATTAGAAAGGGATGCGTTTCCAATGAAATCAATATTTTTAATTTTGATTTTATTTCCTTTGTCAATTAGAATCGACATGTTTACCGTATTGATATCTGTGGTATCATTTTGAATTACTAAATTCACTTTCGTTTTCAAATATCCTTTGTCGGTATATTTCTTCTCGAAATAATTTTTGGTGGTAACAATGAGGTTGTCGGTTACCATTGCTCCAATTTTTAATTCGGCCTCTTCAATCAGTGTTTTCGCTTTTGATTTTTTAACACCACTCACTTTTACCGTATTTAATTGCGGCAATTCTTGGACATCAAATTGAAGATATACAGCCGTACTGTCTACTTTTTCAAGATATACATCTACGTTGCTAAATTGTTTACTCTCATACAATTTTTTGATGGCACTGGTCAGTTTGTCTCCTGGAAGTTTAATTTTCAATCCAGGTCTTAGTCCTGTAAAAACACGAACGGTTTCTTCGCTAAACTTTTTTAACCCCGTAACACTAATGCCACCCAAAACGTATTCTTTCCCTTCCACGAAAGAAACGTTCTGGATTAGGGTATCTTTCTTTATTTGAGTAATACTGTCAGTTTTTGTTTGCGAATTTGCAATCAAAGTAAAAAAAAGTGCAGTACATACTAATACAACAGAAATGCTATTCTGTAATTTGTTCGCTTGTTTTTCCAAATCTTCGTTCTCTATTCTGATATTCTATTATTGCATCATAAAAATGCGCTTCTCTAAAGTCTGGCCAAAGTATATCTATGAAATATAATTCGGCATATGCCATTTGCCATAATAAGAAATTACTAATGCGTTGTTCTCCACTTGTTCTTATCATTAAATCAACGTCGGGCAAATTAAATGTATATAAATGGTTATTTATAGTGTTTTCGTTAATTTCTTTGATTAAAAGTTCTTTATTAACAACTTTTTTAGATATGTTTTTGATAGTATTAACAATTTCTTCTCGAGATCCATAACTTAATGCCAAAGTTAGGATGATTCTGGTATTGTTTTTTGTGTCAGAAAGAACCCCTTTCAAAACTTTTTGTGCTTTGGGTGGCAGGTTTTCAATTCCGCCAATGGCATTTACCTGAACGCCGTTTTTTTGAAAGTCTTTCAGTTCTTTATTCAATGAATGCACCAAGAGACTCATCAATGCATCTACTTCCATTTTTGGGCGGTTCCAGTTTTCGGTAGAAAAGGCATAGAGTGTGATTGCTTTAACACCAATTTTCGTAGCTGCTTTTACCGATTCTCGAACTGCGGTAAGGGCATTTTTATGACCAAAAACTCTACTCATTCCTTTACTTTTTGCCCAGCGTCCATTTCCATCCATAATAATGGCAACGTGTTTTGGAACATTTTGTAAATTAATTAGTCGTTTTTTATCCATAAATTATAATCCTTTTGTGTAACAGGCTGGTCGACCAAATGTATATACTAATGAAACCCCTGTAAAGGCATACCAATCATTTCCATTCCCACCAAAATCCAATGCGGGAAATCTGCCGGTTGCATAATCTAAATCATCCTCAAAAGTATACCTTACTTTCGCTTCTATTGCAAAGGCAAAGGCACCTCCGAGTTTTGATTTATACCCTATGCCAAATGGGATTGCATAGGAGGTTTTGTTGGTATAGCTAATGCTGCCATTGGCGGCAACATTTTGTGCAGATTTATATTGAAATGATGCCAGTTCAATGAGAATATAAGGAGTTGACAATTTTCCTGGAGAAGAAAGATCGTACTCATAAAAATTATATTCTAAACCCACTGCAAATTCATTTATGGTGTTGCTAAATTGATATCCTCTCTCTGTTTTATAATCGGTGCTCGCCTCTTTGTCGTCACCAGTAATTGGAAGGTAACTAAAAGTACCTCTTAGGGCCATTCTTGGATTCCAGTTCCATTTGTAAATCAATCCTCCAGCAAGTTGGTTGGGATAAATATAATGGGTGCGTCCAATGTCTCCTACATAGTTTGACCCTCCTACAAAGAATCCGATTTCATTAATTTGACCTAATGAAATGGATGAAAAACTGATACAAATTATGAATAATATACATTTTTTCATGGTCAAAAATAGCGTGCAAATATATGGATTTCAATTTGCTTTAAAAAGTTAATATCCAGTCTTTTTTGAATAACAACGAATTTGCTTATTTATTGTTGGATTTTATTGAAAAAGGGGATTCATTTCGAATATCTTCTCCCCAGAG
>Ga0206126_10000490_pt1 | contig 52113 bp, 40 predicted proteins | sample Helgoland_Spring_5_FD_148621 | JGI IMG/M metagenome (GOLD analysis project Ga0206126, IMG submission 148621) | Pelagic subsurface seawater microbial communities from Kabeltonne, Helgoland, North Sea - Helgoland_Spring_Bloom_20160412_1 | ecosystem: Environmental > Aquatic > Marine > Epipelagic ...
GAAAATTGTTGATAAACTCCGCGCCAAATTGGCTGACTTGGATATTGGTTGGGTTTGAAAACTGTTGACGGATGCAAGAATTGGTGTGGCTTGTGGACGCGCATTCAAAACTGAAATCCCGCTCCACTACAAGAATGGAGCCGTCAAACCCCGGATCGCGGCTGAGCCACCAGGCGATGGAGCTGCCATACATAGCGCCGCCAATAAGGATTATGTCATAGCTATGCGCTTTTGGGGTTTGCTGTGGCTGTGCCATTTAGAACGCCTCACCGTTTTTCGCCCGCTCCAGAACATCGGCGATCTGTTGAGGCGCCAGACCGTAAAGCTCTTCCGCCGCCTGCGCGGTGACATAGCCGCCAGCCAGATCTTTTAGGATTTCTGCGGTGCTGCGTTCGCAGACAGGTCCGTATCCTGCGCCACCGGGGAAAGCCATCATGACCTTTTTGCCATGGGGCACGAATTGCTTGCCTTTCCCGCGCATGGGCGCGCCATCGTCAAGCGCGATCGTGGTGGCGCCACCTTTGGATCCGCCTTGGCGACCATTTGCTGGGTGGTTGACGCGATCGAACATGGCTTGGATGTCAAATTCATAACCCTCTTGCGCGCCAACCTCCATATATTGACCCAATCCACCGCGATGTCGGCCGCCGCCGCCGCTGTCGGCACGCAGCTCTTTGCGCCAGATCAATACCGGGCCGACCTGCTCGGTGGCTTCGACGGGCATGGTCATCACTCCGCTGGGAAAAGCGGTGGCGTTCATTCCATCCAAACCGGGTCGTGCACCAGATCCGCCGGAGTTGAAGGTCAAAACTTCCGCGCGCCGGGCATGAGGCGGGGCGGGCGCATCGCTGCGGGGGCGCAGCGAGACTTGGAAATTGCACAGGCACCCCGCGCCCTCCGCAGGCACCCGCCCGGGCAACAATTGATCCAAAGCCGCATAGACCGCGTCGGGCACCATATGGCCAATGATATGGCGCAGCGCCACAGGGGCGGGATGCAGGGCATTCACGATGGTGTTGTCCGGCGCCGTGATTTCAAAGGGCGCCAGACTGGCCGCGTTATTGGGAATCTCTGGGGCTATGGCGCATTTGAGCGCGTAGCAGGCATAGGCTTTGGTGTAGACCAATGGGCAGTTGATGCCCTTCTTATCCAGGCCAGAAGTGCCGGCAAAATCGCATAAAATACGGTCTTTTTCGATGGTGAGCTGCACTTTGAGATCAACCGGCTGCGCATAGCCGTCGGTGCGCATTTCCCCTCGGGCCATGCCAGGCGTCAGCGCGTTGATCCGCTCAAGTGTCGCGCGGCGGGAGTTGGACAGAATAAACTCAGAAATCCCAGACAGATCCGCAAGCTCAAATTCCTTCATCATATCAATCAAGCGGCGGTGGCCAATTTCGTTGCAGCTGGCCAGCGCATAGATGTCTCCCACCAGCTGATCAGGCTCGCGCACATTGCCGCGGATGATCCGCATCAAGGTCTGATCCACCACGCCGCGATCGGCCAATTTCATAATGGGTATGTAGAGACCTTCCTCATAGACACTATTGGCATCCGCTCCAAACCCTCGGCCCCCGATATCAACGATATGCGCGGTGCAGGCAAAGAAGCCCACAAAGGTTTCATTGTAGTAACTGGGGGTTACAATGGTAATGTCATGTAAGTGGCCGGTGCCCTCCCAGGGGTCATTGGTGATGTAAATATCGCCGGGGGCGAAATTTTCGCGGCCAATCCGGCGTATGAAATGGGCCACCGCGTCGGCCATGGCATTGACATGGCCTGGGGTGCCGGTGACCGCTTGGGCCAGCATGTGCCCTTGCGCATCATAGACCCCGGCAGAAAGATCCCCGGCCTCGCGCACTGAGGTTGAGAAGGCCGTTCGCACCAGCGCTTGCGCCTGCTCTTCCACCACAGAGATCAGGCGGTTCCACATGACTTGATACTGCACCTCAGAGGTGGTGCGGGGGGGCGTGGATGCGATCATTGCACAGCTCCTTTGTCTACTGGCCGCGCGGTCAGTTCAATACAGCCATCACTCATCGCCCGCGCGCGGCGGGATTTGGGCACGATGATGGTGGTTTCCTCTTCTTCAATCACCGCAGGCCCGTCCAGCTCCGCGCCTATGGCCATATCCGCCCGGCGCCATTGGGCCGCCTGTGTCATTTGCGCCGATGCCGCATCAAATAGGCTGCGGTAATGGGTGGCCGTCAAGCGCTGGCCAGCCGGCTGGGGTGCCAGGGCTGTGGCCGGGGCGGCGGCGGTTGTTGCATTGACGGACCAAACCGTGATCTCAATGTCCATGCCGGCGACACTGCGGCCAAAAAGGGTTTTGTATTCGCGCTCAAACAGCGCTTCAAACTTTGCTGCATCGGGAGATTGGGCCAAGGTGGCATCAAAGGCTACGGGAATTTCCCATCCCTGTCCCGAATAGCGCATATAGACTTTGTATTGCGCATCAATTTCGGCCTTCGCGTCACAGCTGCGCACAAAGGCAGTGGCTTCCTGAGTCAATTCCGCCAGCAAGCCTGTCGCCAGGTCTGATCTGAAATCAGCCAAACGCATGAACTGGCTGCGGGTGGCTTCGAAGCTGAATGGCGCGCGCAGAAAGCCAATTGCAGAGCCGACCCCTGCGCCACTGGGCACAAGAAGGCGGGTAATGCCCAATTTTTCGCACAATCGTCCCGCGTGTAAAGGCGCTGCGCCGCCAAAGGCAATCATCGTGTAATCGCTGAGATCTTCGCCGTTTTCCACCGCATGCACCCGCGCGGCATTGGCCATATTTTCATCCACAACCTCGGAGAGGCCGAAAGCGGCAGTTTGGCTGTCCATATCAAGCGTATCGCCCAAATGTGCCGCAAGCGCGGCTGCGCTCGCCGCCGGCTTCAGCGTGATGCGCCCGCCTGCAAACTTGTCCGGATCCAGCCGCCCCAGGACCAAATCAGCATCGGTCACCGCCGGGCGGGTGCCGCCACGGCCATAGCAGGCCGGGCCCGGCTCGGAACCGGCGCTTTCTGGCCCAACCCTGATTTGCCGCAGGCTGTCGACATGGGCCAAAGAGCCACCACCGGCGCCGATCTCAACCATATCAATTACGGGAATTGAAATGGGCATGCCCGAGCCTTTTTTGAACCGATAGCTGCGTGCAACCTCGAAGACACGGGCGGTTTTTGGAGTTTGATCTTTGATGAGGCAAATCTTCGCCGTGGTGCCGCCCATATCGAAAGACAGCACCTTATCAATCTGGTGACGCGCGGCGATATGGGCGGCAAAAACCGCCCCGCCGGCCGGGCCGGATTCCACCAAGCGAACGGGAAATTCAGCGGCATTTTCCAGGCTGATAATGCCGCCGCCGGAGTGCATCAAAAAGATTGGACATCGTGCGCCTTCACTGTTCAAACGCCCTTTGAGACGGCCCAAATAAGTTTTCATCAAGGGTTTGATATAGGCATTGGCGATTGTGGTGTTGAAACGCTCATATTCGCGCATCTGCGGGCTGACCTCGCAAGACAGAGACAGCATGGCGCCGGGCATTTTCTCAGACACAACCTCAGCCACGAGGCGCTCATGGGCGTCATTGACGTAGGAATGCAGAAAACCCACGGCGATGCTTTCAAAACCGGCCTGCTTAATTTCATTGACCAGGGATTCAATCTCAGCGCGGTTGATCGGCTTGAGCACTTGCCCATCAGCCTGCATCCGCTCCTTGATTGTATAGCGAAAATTGCGGGGCAGAAGCGGTGGAGGTAGGGTTAGGTTGAGGTCATATTGTTCAAAGCGGCTTTCGGTGCGCATCTCAATCACATCGCGGAACCCTTTGGTGGTGATTAAAGCGGTTTTGGCACCGCGGCGCTCGATCAGAGCATTTGTGGCCAGAGTGGTGCCATGAATGATCTGGGTGATCTGCGTGGGATCTATTTGGGCTTGTGCGCAAACGCGCGCCATGCCTTCGACAATGGCTTCCTCTGGGGCGCTATAGGTGGTCAAGACTTTGGTGGAAAACAGGTCGTCGCCACGCTCTAAAACGACATCCGTAAATGTACCGCCAATATCCACGCCCAGGCGCACAGGTTGCTTTTGCATTTCATCCTCCAACGTGTTTTCAGGTTAACAGAATGTGGCAGCAGGGGAAGGGATTTAGCTCAATTTTTGTGACAAAGCGGCAAAGAAAATACGCAGTTTTCGACCTGGATTCTGATGCGCAACTTTATGCGATTTGGTCGAAACGGGCCCCGGATTTAATGTCTTGGTCATACTGATGACGCAAGGTCACATTGCAGCTGCAATTCCGGGGATTGCCAGACGGGGCCTGCCTGCACTAAAGCGCGTTTTAGCGTCATATTAGGAGCTCAAAATGTTTCAGGTCCATGCCACTGCGCGGTTGCGTCCGTCGCCCTTCTTCAACTCGGTGGTTGCCGAGGGCTGTACAAATGCCTCGGTCTACAACCGGATGATTTTGCCGGCCAGTTTTGGCGATAAGGATAAGGAATATTGGGACCTGTTGAATGGGGTCGTCATGTGGGACGTGGGTGCGGAGCGGCAGGTGCAGCTTGAAGGACCCGATGCCGCTAAATTGGCGCAGATCCTCAGCCCGCGCGATTTGTCAAAATGCAAGATCGGGCAAGGCAAATATGTGCCGCTTTGCAATCACGAAGGTATTTTGATCAATGATCCAATTTTACTCAAACTGCGCGAAGATCTGTTTTGGTTTTCGATTTCTGACAGTGATATTTGGTTTTGGGCCCGTGCGATCGCTGCTGAACGTGGCTTGAATGTGAAAATTTCTGAGCCGGATGTTTCGCCCTTGGCGGTGCAAGGGCCAAAAGCCGGAGCGGTTGTTTCGTCAATCTTTGGCGACTGGGTAAATGATTTGAAATATTTTTGGTTCTCTGAAACTGAAATCAATGGAATTCCAGTGGCCGTGCAACGCTCGGGGTGGTCAAAACAAGGCGGGTTTGAGATTTACCTGCGCGATGGAACACGCGGCGATGAGCTGTGGAAGATTGTCAAAGAAGCCGGCGCTACTTTTGACATCGGCAATGGTGGCCCAACCTCACCTGAGCGGACCGAAAGCGGTCTGGTGAGCTGTGGCTCTGATAGCGATGGCACCACCAATCCTTATGAGGTGCGCTTGGGCAACTATATTGACTTGGATGTGCCGGATGACGTGATCGGCATTCAGGCGCTGCGCCGGATCCATGCGGAGGGGCCTAAGCGTCATCAACTTGGTTTGATCTTAGACGGTGAAACGCCTGATCCTCTGGGCTTTTCTTGGGAATATATCACCGTTGATGGGCGGAAAGTCGGTGATATGACCAATTGTGTTTGGTCTCCGCGTATGAACAAAAATATTGGCTACGCGTTGATCTCACGCAGCTGCATGGTAGGCGACAAAGTAACTTTGTCTCGCGCCGGCGGCCGGATGGTCGAGGCAAGGCTGGTGGAGATGCCATTTTTGTGACGCTTTAATAGACCCCTGCATAACCCGGCTGCCAAGCCATAACACTTTGCTACCGCAATTATGCGCCCACCCCGGCAGGCGCTGCCCACATGTCTTTGTGGAAATGGCGTTATGCAGAGGTCTTTGAAAGATAGCGTCCAAACGGTTGCGAGCGTGTAGAATGGAACCATCAACTTGACGGCGCCAATAAAATCCGATAGATTTGAGATGTTTAATGGTATCAGAGTTTAGACTGTTGGTAAGAGCTCTCATAAATTCAACCCTATCGTTGATGCTACTCGCTGTCTGCTTAATGTTGTCATGGCGTGCATTGTCGGAGACAAATTTCTTTTTTTCCCAAATATATGAATACAACGGAATTGAGGAGCAAATTGACAAATTCGGCCCTCAAAATAGGAACCGAAATGGTTTTGAGACGACAACGAAGTTGGAGCGGGTAAAAATATTTGGGGAAATTGTTCGATCCGTTAATAATGGCGGTAAGGGTCTAAAAGAAATTGTTTATCGGGACACCGGTGGCAAAATAATTGATACGTTTCTTACGCAGCCAGAAATTGACCATTTAAATGATGTGGCACGATTAATCGGCCATTTCAGTAGAATATTGTCATATCTTGCGGCCATTCTAGGTGTTCTCGTGATGGCTTTCTGGATATGCAAAGTTTGGAAAAATATCGATATATGGACACCTTACACTATCGCAAAATCATTTTTGAGCATGCTGACACTTTTGTTATTTTGTTGTGGCATTGTATTGGCAGTTGGTCCTCAAAGAGTTTTTTATTCCCTTCATGAATGGGTTTTTGCGGGCATGGCGCCTTGGCATTTTTATTTTCAGGACTCATTGATGACGACGATGCTGACCGAGCCATTATTTGGGAGCATATCAATCTTGTTGCTGGTAAGCACTTTTGTAATCTGGGTTTTACTCTCCGCTGTCATCAATAAAATTTTAAGTTAGCGGCTGTTTAGGCAGGGTTCTGAAACCATGGGCTGAGACCTGCGACAAGAATGGCCGGACCAGAAAACCTTGAGACGACAGAGCAGGCATAATAGCTAAAATTATCAAATATCTTTATATTTATCCCAATAGTCGATCAACCACTTCGGTCTGTGCAGCCCTCAGCGTGGGAATCTCGCCCCACGGCTTGATTTGTCGACAACGAAGTTGGGACGCGGAAAGCCATGGAAAGCGACCATTAGGGTTTCAGGGGCAGGCTTCAAGGGCGGCACAAATATGTCCATAAAATACTGACGCCGCAAATGATATTTGAAACTCTGTATCCATTCCAGTGGATAGTAATCTTTCTCACGCGCATGAGCGGCAACAAATCCTTGCTCAACAACGTTATTCGTTTATGCACATTCCGAATCTTTGCGAAAGGCATCAAAGATGTTTGTGTGAAAAGAGGGCCGATAGGTAAAAACGCTCGTGGCTCCCATGGGCTCAAAACTCGGATCAAACTGCCTCCAGCGTGGGCCGCAACTCAGCATTCGGAGCGATTGACTAGGATCCTCAAAGAAAGGATCCGTATTGCCAGTCAAGACAGTGTCAATATCTAAGAACACCACGATGTCGAGCGTCTCGGCAATCTCAAGATGACACAAACACAGTTTGGGCCAAGCGCCCTCTGTTTTGGGAAACGCATCAAGCCCGCTAATTGGAATCTGCAAGCTGATGATATTCTAATCCAAACCCTTGGGATCATCGGTCGTACAGATAAACTGGAAAATCCAAAGAGCTCATATCTTTTGCGGCCCTGAACAATATGTTCACATGTTCAGAAAAAAATTCTGAACCCCAATTAATTGTGAGAACTGAATATTTCATATCAGTCCTCCCATACCACTCAGTCATCTAGGTAAATTTTAATGTACAGATTCGCAAATTCAATAATGTGTGAATTGTGACGGATGCCGGTGATTTACCCGTTAATCGAGGGTTGAAACACAGATCGCTGTTTTAAAAATTTTGGAAAATGGTGGACCCTAGCGGGATCGAACCGCTGACCTCCTGCATGCCATGCAGGCGCTCTCCCAGCTGAGCTAAGGGCCCTCTAATAGCATGCTGTCTAGGCAAGGCCCGGCGCGGGATCAAGAGGAAATCAGCGCGCCAAGCAAAGAAATTTAGCTTTCGTCGTCGTCTGTGGCGACATCTGCGATCTCATCCAATGAAACCGTGTCGTCGTCGTCGTCATCAAGCACATCATCGCCCAAATCTACATCGACGTCATCATCGTCCAACACCACTTCATCGGTCTCGGCATCGGTATCGGCTTCATTCATCTTTGTTGTTTGCACGTCTTCCGCATCGGCCACCATCGTGCGGCCTTTATTTGCATCAAGCGTAACAGTTTCGCCCGTATAGGGGCTGATGATCGGATCTTTATTCAAGTCGTAAAAACGCTTGCCTGTGGTGGGGCAAATACGTTTGGTACCCCATTCTTCGTTCGGCATGGGTTTTCCCCTCTCGCAATCGGTGACAATCTGTGCCGAGTGCCATACACAAGAGGCAGTGTCAAAGGTGAAATCTATTAATTCTTGGATATCTGGGATGAATCTGCACTCAAATACCGCTGATCGGCAGCTCATACTGCCCGGACGGCCTGAAATTACGGTGCAGCTGCGCCCATCGCGCCAGGCAAGCCGGCTGTCACTGCGGATCTCGCGCCTCAAAGGGCAGGTGACGCTTAGCCTGCCCTTGTCTTGCCCGGTGGAGCAGGCAAAAAATTTTATTTTGGAAAAAGAATCCTGGATCCGTGCGCATTTGGCCGACTTGCCGCAAGTGGCTCATGCTGGTTTGGACCGTCAAGTGCCCTTTGCGGGTCGACAGTTGACCATTCGCACCGGCGCGGGGCGGCAGGTTGTGCTTAAAGGGGCGGATCTGTTGGTGCCGGGTCACGAATCTCTGGTTCCTGCGCGCGTGAAAGCCTTTTTGAAGCTGCAAGCGCGTTTCGCGCTGCACGAGGCTGTCAATCACTACTCCGAACATCTCGGGCGGCCCTATGGACGCCTGACGCTGCGGGACACCACCTCAAGATGGGGGTCGTGTTCGATACAGGGAAATCTGAACTTCTCCTGGCGCTTGATCATGGCGCCACCCCAGGTGCTGCGCTATGTGGCGGCTCATGAGGTGGCGCATTTGGAACAGATGAATCACTCGGCTGCATTTTGGGCGCTTGTTGAGCGCCTCTTTCCGGGTCATCAGCAACAGCGCGACTGGCTCAAGCGTCATGGTGAAGATCTGCACCGTTATCACTTCTAGCCGCGACCGAGTGCGCGCCGCGTGCCGGCTACAGGCAACTGGCGTTTGACAGCCATGGTCAATTGTGATCACAAATGCAAATGGCAAAGAAATTACAAGACAGCTATTTGGCCGCTCATGACCAGCTTTACCGCAGTTTGCGCATGCGGATCATGTACGGCGAAGTGAGCCCGGGGCAGGCGATGACCCTGCGCGGCGTGGCTGAGGAATTTTCGGTCTCAGTGACCCCGGTGCGCGAGGCGTTGAAGCGGCTGGCGACAGAGGGGGCTTTGAGTATTTCGGTGAGTGGACGGTTCCAAACGCCGGCTCTGACCAATGATCGGATTGAGGAGCTTGCGGCCCTGCGGGCGTTGATTGAGGTGGAATTGGCTACGCGGGCCTTGCCGCGCGCGCATATGGCGCTGGTTGAGCGGTTGCAAACCATAAATAACGCCATTTCTGTTGCTGTGGCGAAGGCGGACGCTGTGACTTACATTCGCACCAATCTCGAGTTTCACCGCACGCTTTATTTGCGGGCGCAGGCGCCGGCGATGCTGGCAACGGTCGAGACGGTGTGGCTGCAAATGGGCCCGACGATGCGGGCTCTATATGGCCGGTTGCAACGCAAGGATCCGCCAATGCATCACCGCCTAATTCTTGCGGCCTTAAAAGCCGGCGACGAACCGGGCTTGAGGGTGGCCGTGCGGGCGGATGTCACCCAGGGCTTACGCATGTTGGCGCGCTAAGGCCCAGGCCCATGGGCGCAGGGCTGAAGATACATAAAATGCAAATCCCAGACGACGGTGGTGTGCTCAGCTGTGAATTGCCCCATCGCCACAGGCCAAAGCCGCCTCGCGCACAGCTTCGGAATAGGTGGGATGAGCGTGGCAGGTGCGGGCCAAGTCTTCAGCGGCGGCGCCAAATTCCATCGCCACGCAGATTTCATGGATCAGATCTCCTGCCATCGGGCCGATGATATGAGCGCCAAGAATACGGTCGGTCTGAGCGTCCGAAAGGATTTTCACAAAGCCATCGGAGGCGAAATTTGCTTTCGCTCGACCATTGCCCATAAAAGAGAACTTGCCGGCCTTATAGGCTCGGCCTGCCTCTTTCAATTGCTCTTCGGTTTTGCCAACGGTGGCGACCTCCGGATGCGTGTAGATCACACCGGGGATCACATCATAATTCACATGACCGGCTTGCCCGGCCAAAATTTCTGCCACGGCCATGCCTTCATCCTCGGCCTTATGGGCCAGCATGGGGCCAGAAATTGCGTCGCCAATAGCGTAAATACCTGGAACAGAGGTGGCATAATGTGCATCAATTTGGATTTGACCGCGTTCAGTGAGAGTGACGCCAAGCGCGTCCAATCTGAGGCCGTCGACATAGGGGCGTCGTCCCGTGGCGACAAGCACCACATCGGCCTCGACCTCATGCTCGCTGTCCTTTTTCCGCTTGACATAAGAAACAGTTGCTTTGCCTTTTTTGACCGCAACCGATCGCACTGCGGCGCCCATGGTGAACTTGAGGCCCTGTTTTTTGAGAATTCTGAGGAAGGTTTTTTGGATCTCGCCATCCATACCGGGGGTGACATCGTCCAAAAATTCAATGACCTCAACCTCAGCGCCCAGCCGCGCGTAAACAGATCCCAATTCCAAACCAATGACACCCGCGCCGATCACCACCAGTTTGCTCGGAATTTTCTCCAATGCCAGAGCGCCTGTGGAGGTTACGACTGTTTTTTCGTCGATTTCAATTCCAGGCAGGCTCGAGGGCTCGGAGCCCGACGCGATGATGATGTGTTTGGCCTGGTGGATGTCATCGCCAACTTTGACCTGACCCGCCGCAGGAATGCTGCCCCAGCCTTTCAGCCAGTCAATTTTGTTTTTCTTGAATAGAAACTCAATACCCTTGGTGTTGCCATCAATCACATCGGTTTTGTAGCCCTGCATCTTCGCCCAATCGACCTTTGGATCTTCGGCAATCAAACCCATTTTGGCAAAATTATGTTGTGCTTCATGTAATTGGTGGCTGGCATGCAGCAGGGCTTTGGAAGGTATACAGCCGACATTCAGGCAGGTTCCCCCCAGCGTATCACGCCCCTCGACACAGGCGGTTTTCAGACCCAGCTGAGCGCATCGAATAGCGCTGACATAGCCGCCCGGTCCGGAGCCAATCACAATTACATCATAAGAAGCCATAACGAAGGTCCTTTATTTTCAGGTTGGGCCCCTGGGCCCATGGTTGAACTTCTGTTCCGAACTCAGACTATGTGAGGCCATAAAAAGATCATAACGGACAATTGTCCAAAATGAACACTATGGCCGTTGCCAGTGGCGTTTGACCGCGGCCGGATCAAAGATCGATTAACAGGCGGCGTGGATCTTCCAAGGCCTCTTTGACACGCACAAGGAAAGTGACCGCACCTTTGCCGTCGACGACCCGGTGATCATAGCTCAAAGCCAGATACATCATGGGGCGGATAACCACCTTGCCGTTGATGGCGATCGGACGATCTTGGATTTTATGCATACCCAATATGCCCGATTGCGGCGGGTTGAGAATTGGGGAAGACATAAGCGAGCCGTAGACGCCACCATTGGAAATGGTAAAGGTGCCACCTTGCATTTCCGCCATGGACAATTTGCCATCTCGGGCGCGGGCACCTTTTTCGGCAATGGCTTTTTCGATCTCAGCAAAAGACATGGAATCTGCGTCGCGGATGACGGGGACCACCAAGCCGGTCGGCGTGCCTGTGGCGATGCCCATATGGACGAAGTTTTTGAACACAATATCAGCGCCATCAATTTCCGAGTTGACCTCTGGCACCTCGCGCAGCGCATGGCAGCAAGCGACCGTGAAGAAAGACATAAAGCCTAATTTCACGCCATGTTTCTTTAAAAACAGATCTTTATATTCATTGCGCAGGGCCATTACCTCGGTCATGTCGACCTCATTGTATGTGGTCAACATAGCGGCAGTGTTCTGGCTATCCTTGAGCCGCCGGGCGATGGTTTGGCGCAGGCGAGTCATCTTCACACGCTCTTCGCGCGTGGCGTCATCTGTAGAAACCGCCGCTCGAATGGGAGTGGCTGGCGGGATCGGAGCGGCCTGGGGCGCGGCTGCGGCCTGGGTTGCGGCTAGGATTTTTTGAACGTCTTGCTTCATCACGCGGTTGTCCTTGCCTGATGCGGTGACCGCATCGCGGGTGAGGCCGGCCTCGGACATGAGTTTTTTCGCTGATGGGGCATCTTCCACATCATGGCTTTTCGCAGCAGCGGCTGAGACGCTTGCCTGTGCCGGGGTGGCTTCGCTGGAAATTTCCCCTCCAATTACAGCCAATTGGCCGCCCGCTTGTACGGTGCTGCCTTCAGCAGCCAGAATTTGACCCAAAACACCAGCGGCCGGAGCAGGCACTTCGACACTCACCTTATCGGTTTCCAGTTCACAGAGCATTTCGTCCTGTGCCACCGTATCGCCGGGTGCTTTATACCATGTGGAGACTGTGGCTTCGTTGACTGATTCGCCCAAGACCGGCACCATTACCGCGATGGTTTGCGCCGCCGGAGCGGCTGAGTTGTCGGCGGGAGTGGCGGCCGTGGGCGCGGGGGCAGAGGCAGAGGCAGAGGCAGAGGCTCCCTCATTGATCTGTGCCAACAGCGCTTCCGCATTGACGGTTGCGCCTTCGGCAGCGACGATTTCTGCCAAAGTGCCAGCTACGGGGCTTGGCACTTCAACTGTGACCTTATCTGTCTCCAGCTCGCAGAGCATGTCATCCACAGCAACTTGATCGCCGGCTTTTTTGAACCACGTCGCGACAGTGGCCTCGGTCACAGATTCGCCCAGGGCGGGAACACGAACTTCGGTGGCCATGATTTTATCCTTTCAACGTAAGCGCTTCATCGACGAGCGCGGCTTGTTGTGATTTGTGTATAGAAGCAAGCCCGGTTGCGGGGGAGGCCGAGGTCGCGCGTCCGACATAGGCCGGACGGCTGTATTTGGCGCCAATGCGTGTCAGAACCCATTCAATATTTGGCTCGATAAAATTCCAAGCGCCCTGATTTTTCGGCTCTTCTTGGCACCAGACGATTTCAGCCTGTTTGAAGCGTTCCAATTCATTGACCATCGAGATGGCGGGGAAAGGATAGAATTGCTCGACCCGCAGTAGATAGATATCATTAATGCCGCGGGCATCCCGGTCTTCGAGTAAATCGTAATAGACTTTGCCGGAACAGATCACCACGCGTTTGATCTTTTTGTCCGCCACCAATTTTGTCTCAGAATTGCCATATTGTGCATCATCCCACAGCACCCGGTGAAAGCTGGATCCGGTGGTAAATTCTGCACGCTTCGACACCGCCATCTTGTGACGCAAAAGAGATTTTGGCGTCATGAGAACCAAAGGCTTGCGGAAGGTGCGGTGAATTTGCCGGCGCAGAATATGGAAATAATTGGCCGGGGTGGTGCAATTGGCGACAATCCAATTGTCGTGGCCGCACATTTGCAAAAAGCGCTCAAGGCGGGCTGAGCTGTGTTCTGGCCCTTGGCCTTCAAACCCATGGGGCAGCAGCATCGTCAGACCGGACATGCGGAGCCATTTGCTCTCCCCGCTGGAGATGAATTGATCAAACATGATCTGCGCGCCATTGGCAAAATCTCCAAATTGCGCCTCCCACATGACCAAAGCATTGGGCTCGGCTAAGCTGTAGCCATATTCAAAGCCCAAGACTGCATATTCGGAGAGCATGGAATCGATGACTTCATACTGGCCCTGTCCTTCTCGGATATTGTTGAGCGGGTAATAGCGCTCTTCGGTATCTTGATTGACCAGCCCAGAGTGGCGGTGGCTAAAGGTGCCGCGTGTGCTGTCTTGCCCGGACAGTCGAACCGGGTGGCCCTCTGTGAGCAAAGAACCAAAGGCCAAAGCCTCGCCTGTGGCCCAATCAATGCCTTCGCCGCTGCTCAGTGCTTTTGATTTGGCATCCAACATGCGCTGGACGGTTTTGTGGATTGTAAAGCCCTGTGGCACGCGGCAGAGGGTTTGAGCGACCTCATCAAATGTCTCTTCGGCCATGGCAGTGGCGCCGCGTTGATACTCTTCGCCGCGGCGATTCATTTTCGACCAACGCCCATCCAGCCAATCGGCTTTATTGGGCTTGTAGTCTTTACCGGCTTCAAATTCCGCATTCAAAAGCGACTGAAAACTGGCCTTCAAATCTTCGATTTCGCCCTCGGGGATCAGGCCATCACGCACCAGGCGCTCTGTATAAAGTGTGAGGGTGGTTTTTTGTATTTTGATCTTTTTGTACATCAACGGATTGGTAAACATCGGCTCATCGCCTTCGTTGTGACCAAAGCGGCGATAGCAGATGATATCGACAACCACGTCTTTTTTGAACTTTTGACGGAATTCTGTGGCGACGCGGGCAGCATGGACCACGGCCTCTGGATCATCGCCGTTGACATGGAAAATTGGTGCTTCAACCATCAAAGCAATATCAGTGGGATAGGGGGAGGAGCGGCTGAAGTGCGGCGCGGTGGTGAACCCGATTTGGTTGTTCACCACGATGTGCATGGTGCCACCGGTCTTATGCCCTTTAAGGCCCGATAGTCCAAACCCTTCTGCCACGACACCTTGACCTGCAAAGGCCGCATCTCCATGCAGCAAGATGGGAAGAACACCCGTGCGCTCGGTATCGTGATTTTGATCCTGTTTGGCGCGCGCTTTACCCAAAACGACCGGATTGACGGCCTCCAGATGGCTTGGGTTGGCGGTGAGCGACAAATGTACGGAATTGCCATCAAATTCGCGATCGGAGGAGGCGCCGAGGTGATATTTCACATCGCCAGATCCATCGACATCCTCGGGCTTGAACGAGCCGCCTTGGAATTCGTTAAAGATCGCGCGGTAGGGTTTGGCCATCACATTGGCCAGCACCGACAGGCGGCCCCGGTGGGGCATACCGATGATGATGTCTTTAACGCCCAGGGCGCCGCCACGTTTGATGATCTGCTCCATCGCTGGGATCAAGCTTTCGCCGCCATCAAGCCCAAAGCGTTTGGTGCCCATATATTTGACATGGAGAAATTTTTCGAAGCCTTCAGCCTCGACCAATTTGTTGAGAATGGCTTTGCGGCCCTCGCGGGTGAAGCTGATTTCTTTGCCGTAACCTTCAATGCGCTCTTTGAGCCAAGAGGATTCTTCAGGATTGGAAATATGCATATATTGCAGAGCGAAAGTGCCACAATAGGTGCGGCGAACAATTTCCAAAATTTCACGCATGGAGGCGAATTGCAGCCCCAAAACATTATCGAGAAAAATCGGCCGGTCCATATCGGCCTCGGTGAAGCCGTAGCTGGCTGGATCCAGCTCGGGGCGCGGATCATCCTCGCGTATGCCCAAAGGATCCAGATCCGCCGCCAGGTGGCCGCGGATGCGGTAGGCACGGATCAGCATCAAAGCCCGCAGACCGTCAAGCACTGCGCGTTTGAGTTGATCCTCATTTAGGGACGCCCCAGTTTCAGCCGCCTTATTACTGATTTTCTTACCCGCGTCGCGCGCCTCGGCCGCAGCTGGGTATTCGCCGGTAAAAGCAGATGTGAGATCATCCATCGGCATGGGCGGCCAATCGCTGCGCGCCCATGAGGGGCCAGAGGCTTTGGCACGAACATCGCAGTCCTCATCGCCCATTGCTGCAAAAAATTCTGCCCATTGTGCGTCGACTGACACAGGGTCGGCGCTGAAGCGGGCATGCATTTGTTCTAGATATTCCGCGTTGTGGCCTTGCATAAAGCTTGAGGCATGGAACTGATCGTTTGCAGACTGATCTATCATCGGATGACACCTTGGTAAGGAACAAAAAGAGGGGTTGAACGTGTCACGGCAAGGGAGCTCACAGAAGCAACCTTGCCGCCTTGGGCGCGCTTTGATGCGGGGCGCGATCGTCTATTATCTACTTTGACTCTACGCGTCATGTCCACCGCTCCCATATTACGCGTCGATCGCGGCCAAAACCGCTTCGCCAAGGCTCGCAGGGCTCTCCGCGACAACAATTCCGGCCATTTTCATAGCTTCGATCTTATCTTCTGCGCCACCTTTGCCGCCAGCGACAATCGCGCCTGCGTGCCCCATTCTGCGCCCCGCGGGAGCTGTGCGGCCAGCAATGAAGCCTGCCACTGGTTTCCAGCGGCCTTTTTTCTTTTCATCGGCGAGAAATTGGGCGGCTTCCTCTTCGGCTGAGCCGCCAATTTCACCGATCATTATTATTGATTGGGTTTCTTCATCGGCAAGGAACCATTCAAGCACGTCAATATGCTCTGTGCCTTTGATCGGATCGCCGCCGATTCCGACGCAGGTGGATTGGCCCAATCCCACATCGGTGGTTTGCTTTACAGCCTCATAGGTCAAAGTGCCCGAGCGGGATACCACGCCGACAGAGCCGCGGCGGTGAATATGGCCTGGCATAATACCAATTTTGCAGGCGTCAGGTGTAATCACCCCAGGGCAGTTGGGCCCGATCAACCGGCTCGAGGAGCCTTCAAGCACCCGCTTAACGCGCATCATGTCCAAAACGGGAATGCCTTCAGTGATGCAGACGATAACTTCCATCTGCGCGTCAATGGCTTCGAGAATGGAGTCTGCTGCGAAGGGAGGCGGCACATAGATGACTGTGGAATTGGCCTGTGTGACAGATTTGGCCTCATGCACAGAATTGAAAACTGGCAGATTTAAATGGGTTTGCCCGCCCTTGCCAGGGGTGACCCCACCGACCATTTTAGTGCCATAGGCAATGGCTTGCTCTGAGTGAAATGTGCCCTGGCTGCCGGTGAATCCCTGGCAGATGACTTTGGTGTTCTCGTCGATAAGTACAGCCATTCGGCGCTCCTCGTTCGTATGTTAGCAGCGGCAGTTTCGGCCGGCTGCAAAATTCCAATTCAGCGGTCGCAGGGCCGCGTTACAGCGCCTTTACAGCAGCAACGATTTTTTTGGCCCCATCGCGGAGGTTGTCGGCTGCGATCACATTCAGCCCGCTCTCGGTGATGATCCGCTTGCCTTCATCCACATTAGTGCCCTCTAAGCGAACGACCAAAGGCACCGTAAGCCCCACTTCTTTGACCGCGGAGACCACGCCATCAGCAATCACGTCACAGCGCATGATCCCACCAAAGATATTGACCAAAATACCTTTCACTTGTGGATCAGAGGTGATGATTTTGAAGGCTTCTGTCACTTTTTCTTTCGTGGCGCCGCCGCCGACATCGAGGAAGTTCGCCGGCTCAGCGCCATAGAGTTTGATGATGTCCATGGTGGCCATGGCCAGACCAGCGCCGTTGACCATACACCCGATTTCGCCATCCAAGGCGATATAGTTCAGATCATATTTGGACGCTTCCAATTCACGGGCGTCCTCTTCGGTGGTGTCGCGCAGTTCGGCGATATCTGCATGGCGGTACACCGCATTGCCATCGAAGCCAATTTTAGCATCTAGAACTTTCAAATCTCCACCATCGGTGATGATCAAAGGGTTGATCTCCAACATCTCCATGTCTTTTTCAACGAAGGCTTTGTAGAGCTGGCCCATCAATTTAACACATTGCTTGACCTGTGCGCCTTGGAGCCCAAGGGAAAAAGCGATGCGGCGGCCATGAAAGCCTTGATATCCAGTGGCGGGATCCACCGAGAAGGAGAGGATTTTTTCTGGTGTTGCTTCTGCCACCTCTTCGATATCCATCCCGCCTTCAGTGGAGGCCACAAAAGAAATGCGGCTTGTTTGGCGGTCGACCAGGATAGCGAGATAAATTTCTTTCTCAATACCGGAGCCATCTTCGATATAGATCCGGTTGACCAATTTCCCGGTAGGACCGGTTTGTTTGGTCACAAGTGTGCGGCCCAGCATCGCCTTGGCTTCTTTTTCAGCTTCATTGACCGATCGCGCCAGGCGCACGCCACCTGCTGTGCCGGCATCGGCTTCAATAAAGCTGCCTTTCCCGCGCCCACCGGCGTGGATTTGAGCTTTCACAACCCATAGGGGACCATCCATTTCCGAGGCTGCCGCTTTGGCGGCATCGGCGCTGAGTACAATGCGCCCGTCGCTGACAGGTGCGCCGTAGCTGCGCAATAGGGCTTTGGCTTGATATTCATGAATATTCATAGAGCTGATCCTGCAATTTATTACTTATCGCATGTAAAACACATTAATTGTGGCTATATAATAAATTTATTGCAGAAAAGCTGTTTTTCGTACATTCGTGATCACAGAAAAAAAATTTGTGATCACAAAAAACAAATTTCACCTGGACCTGGGGTAAATCAACCGAGTGGCACAGTTTTTTGACATCTAAAAAAACGCCTGCAAACCTGTTTGTGCCCGCCCAAGGATCAAAGCATGTACGTCATGTGTCCCCTCATATGTGTTGACCGTCTCAAGATTGGCCGCATGGCGCATGATCTGGAACCCCTCTGCGATTCCATTGCCCCCATGCATGTCTCGGCTCACGCGCGCGATGTCCAAAGCCTTGCCACAATTGTTGCGTTTCATCAGGCTGATGAGCTCTGGACTAGCCGTGCCATCGTCCATCATCTGACCCAATCGGAACGCCGACTGTGAACCCAGGGAAATTTCAGTTTGCATATCGGCAAGTTTTTTCTGGAACAGCTGGGTTTGCGCCAGAGGCTTGTTGAATTGTTTTCGGTCCAGACCATATTGCAATGCCGCGTGCCAACAAAACTCAGCTGCGCCCATAACGCCCCAAGCAATGCCATAGCGGGCTCGGTTGAGACAGCCGAAGGGCCCTTTGAGACCTTCGACATTCGGCAACAGCGCGTCTTCACCCACTTCGACGCCATCCATTACGATTTCCCCAGTGACCGAGGCCCGTAGGGAGAGCTTGCCACCGATTTTCGGCGCCGATAACCCGATCATGCCTTTTTCCAAGATAAACCCGCGGATCTTCCCGCCGTGGTCTTCAGATTTGGCCCAAACGACAAAGACATCCGCGATCGGCGCGTTGGAAATCCACATCTTAGATCCGGTAAGCTTATATCCCGTTGTGGTTTTTTCAGCGCGGGTCTTCATTCCTGCGGGGTCAGATCCAGCATCTGGCTCGGTCAGACCGAAGCAACCAATCAAGGCGCCAGAGCAGAGCCCCGGCAAGAATTTTTGCCGTTGGGCCTCACTTCCATAGGCATGGATGGGGTAAATGACCAAAGAAGACTGCACCGACATCATCGAGCGATAGCCGCTGTCAACCCGCTCAACTTCTCGCGCGATCAAACCATAGGCCGTGTAAGAGGCACCAAGCCCGCCGTATTCCTCGGGAATCGTGGCCCCCAAAAGGCCCGCTTCACCCATTTTGAGGAATAGGCTAGGATTGACCGTAGCTTCTCGGTAGGCATCAATAATCAAGGGTTGCAATTCATTTTGGGCAAATTGGGCCGCCGCGTCGCGTAGCATGCGGTCATCTTCGTTCAACTGGTTGTCCAGCAAGAAAGGGTCGGGCCAATTAAAATTGGCCAATTGTGGTTTGAGGTCCACCATGTTGATTGCTCCTAATCAGTTGCCGCGAATTTGATCTAAGCGCAACCGGAGTACAACCCCTCGCATGGCGAAGGATCTGCGGCAAATGGTAGAACCAAAAAATCCGAAGCTTGCACTCCGGGTTTTCAACATACTTTGTGTTTGAGACTATTTTGGCAGCGGGCCAACCAGCATGATCATCTGGCGACCTTCCATTTTTGGCATATTTTCAACCCGGCCAGTTTCTTTGGTATCTTCGGCAACGCGCAGCAGCAAATCGCGGCCCAATTCCTGGTGTGCCATCTCGCGCCCTTTAAAGCGCAGGGTAATTTTTACCTTATCGCCATTTTCCAAAAACTTGAACACATTGCGCATTTTAACTTCATAGTCATGCTTATCTGTGTTCGGTCGGAATTTGACCTCTTTAATTTCAATGATCTTTTGCTTTTTGCGCGCTTCGGCTTCTTTCTTTTGAGATTCGTACTTAAATTTCCCAAAATCCATAATCTTGCAAACAGGTGGATTTGCATTTGGTGAAATTTCAACCAAGTCCAACCCGGCATCTTCTGCCATGATTAAAGCGCGTTCTGGCGTGACCACGCCAATGTTTTCGCCATCTTCGTCAATCAAGCGAAGTTCGCTCCCACGGATGCGGTCGTTGATACGAGGGCCGGTTTCGCGCTGCGGAGGCGCGTTGTGAGGTCTGCGGGCTATAGCTATCGTCCTTTTGTGGATAAATTAACGCCGCCTACCTAGCGGCGTGGCCGAGTAGTTTCAAGGCATATCTTTATAGGCGGGCTTGCGTCTAGCCGACGAAGGCTTTCTCGATCACATAGTCGCCAGGATCGGAATTGGCGCCCTCGCGAAGGCCATAGGCCTCAAGAATGCGTTTCATATCCGTGTTCAATCCCATAGAGCCGCAGACCATTGCGCGGTCATTTTCTGCGTTGAAATCTAAAATCCCCAGATCGGCAAAGAGCGCGCCATTTTCTAACAATGTGGTGATACGGCCCACTGTGGCCGAGGTCTCGCGGGTGGTGGTGGGATAATAGATCAGCTTGGATTGGGCCTCTTCACCCACCAAAACATCATTTTTCGTTTCTTCGATCAGCTCTTGACCAAATTTGAGTTCAGCCAGATCGCGGCAGCTGTGGGTCAAAATGACCTTTTCGAACCGTTCATAGGTCTCCGGCTCGCGCAGAAGCGAGGCAAAGGGGGCAATCCCCGTGCCGGTTGAGAAAAACCAAATGCGTTTGGCTGGGGTTAGGGCGTCATGCACCAAAGTGCCGACCGGTTTGGGGCGCAGTATCACTTGATCGCCCGGCTTGATGTACTGCAATTTTCTGGTCAGCGGACCGTCTTTGACCTTGATGGAATAAAACTGCAAGGTTTCATCCCAGGCCGGCGAGGCAATGGAATAGGCGCGCAGCAACGGTTTTTCTTTGCCCGTTACAGGATCAGGATCGCTCATCAAACCAATCATGACAAATTCGCCTGAGCGGAACCGCAATGAGGCGGGCCGGGTGACGCGGAAGCGAAACAGGCGATCAGTATAATGTTCAACCTCTGTGACGGTTTGGGCGTCAGGCAGGCTTGCGGGTTCTGTTTTACTAAGTGTCACGGTGCTTTGCTCGGTCATTAAGGATCCTTGAAGCTGTATTCTGTCGAAGTCGGAAGTTCAATTGCGGCTTTCGACATTTTGTTGCGATGGGCCCGCAGGGCGGCGCAGGCGCGATTGGTAGTCATGGGCGCGCCAGTCTGCGCGGGCCAGCCATTGGGGCTCTGGCTGGCGTGTGGCAAACTCTTGCGATATTTCGACGTCATCAAAGCCAGAACGCCGTGCCATAGCGTATTGATCGGCCAGCACATAACCGGCCAGCCTGAGATGGCCCTGGTAACCACATTGCCGCAACCTTGCGGCAAGGGTAAAGCCGCGCCCATCGGCAAAGCTGTCGAGAGTGATACGAATGCAACTGCGCTGTAGCAGCTCAGATGTGATTTCCTCTGGGTCAAAGTCAGATGATAAATCTGCCGCGATTGTCAGGTCATTTTGCAGCGAAAAGCCGTGGTCATTCACGATAACAATCATGGAATCCTCATAGGTTTATGGGTTTGATGACAAATAAATGCCGGATTCGGTTTTTTTGATTTGCCGTGCTGTAGGTGGGCGACAGAGCGACGCAGCATGCCCAATAGAGGGGTCGTCATTTTCCATCAAGGCATGTCTGGGTCGGTCATGGGTCTCAAAATTGCCATTGACATCATGCTGCCTTTCTTGTTTGCGGGTATAAAAGGGCTTTGAAGGGCACCAATCCCAGACGACGATAGGCCTCCAGAAAGCTCTCGTGTCGGTCTAGGCGCAGCTTTAGATAGCCAAGCAGCAATCGCTCGATCGCGGGGAGAATCTCATCGGCGCCGAAGCCAGGGCCCGCACGGGTTCCAATCTCTGCCTCAGTAGTCGCATCGCCGCCAAGTGTGATTTGATAGCTTTCAACACCGGCTTTCTCGAGACCTAAAATCCCGATGTGCCCGACATGGTGATGGCCGCAGGCGTTGATGCAGCCTGAAATCTTGAGTTTCAACGGCCCAATGTCATGTTCCAGTTTGAGCGCTTGAAAGCGTGTCGCGATCTGCTGGGCCACCGGAATGGAGCGGGCTGTTGCCAAGGCGCAGTAATCCATGCCGGGGCAGGCGATGATGTCTGAAACCAACCCGATATTGGCAGCTGCCAAATCCGCTTGGCGCAGCGCTTGGAACACTTGGGGTAAATCAGCACGATGCACATGAGGCAAAATTACATTTTGCTCGTGGGAAATGCGCAATTCGTCATGGCCAAAATTGCGCGCGATTTTTGCCAAGGCGCGCATTTGAGCTGCGCTTGCGTCCCCAGGTGTTGCGCCGGGTTTTTTCAAACTCACAGAGACGATCGCATAGCCGGGCGCCTTATGAGCGGTGATGTTCGTGTCCAACCAAGCGCGGAACACAGGGGTTTGCGCCGGGGCGCTATCTGCCTCAACTTGTGCGATTAAAGGTTTGAATTTTGGCGGAGCGAAATGCTGTTCAATATCTTTTAAAAGCTGCAAATCCGCACCTGCAAACCGAGGTTTAATCTTAGCAAACTGCGCCTCGACCCGCTGTTTGATTTCCTCTATTCCATGCTCATGGGTGGTCATTTTTATTCGGGCTTTATATTTATTGTCCCGCCGACCCAGCAGGTTATAGGTGCTGACTACGGCCTCCAAATAAGGCAACAGATCGTCCAGCGGTACAAAGGGTGAGAGGGTTTTGCCAATCATGGGTGTGCGTCCCAAGCCCCCGCCCACAATCACTTCAAACCCGCGCAGGCCATCTTGCACTATCATGCGCAACCCGATGTCATGCGCCCGCGTTACGGCGCGATCATTGGGGCTGCCCGTGACCGCAATCTTGAATTTTCGGGGCAAAAATTGAAACTCGGGGTGATCGGTTGACCATTGTCGGATCAGCTCGGCGATGGGGCGGGGGTCGGCAAGCTCATCGGCCGCGGCCCCGGCGAAATGATCTGCTGTGACATTGCGGACGGTGTTGCCACTGGTTTGGATAGCGTGCATCTCGACGTCAGCCAAAGCCTGCAATATACTGGGCACATCTTCGAGTTTTGGCCAGTTAAATTGAATGTTTTGCCGTGTGGTGAAATGGCCATAGCCTTTGTCCCATCGCTCGGCGATCATAGCAAGTTGGCGCATTTGGCGGCTGTTGAGGGTACCATAGGGAATGGCGACGCGAAGCATGTAAGCATGCAACTGCAAATATAACCCATTCATCAGGCGGAGCGGTTTGAACTCGTCTTCAGTGAGGCTACCGTCCAGACGGCGGGCGACCTGCGCGCGAAACTGCGTCACGCGCTCTGCTATGAATTCATGGTCAAAACTAGAATATTCATACATCCTAAACTTCCTGTTTTCCGTGACGATAATTGGATGGGCCGGTGCTGCGAAACGTCTCTCGAAAATGGCTGGCCTTCGGACCATCGATCTCGTCGATCACGTCGCTCAGATAGGCGCCGACAACGGCATTGGGTTGCCCTTGGGCGAAGGCAAGGCTTGCTTTGGCCAAATCACTGTCTTTGATCACTGACGCCTTCGCCAATTCTGGGGTCCAGCTGTGTGGGAAGCGCAGGTACAAGACTTCTCCTGATCTTAAATCATTGGCGGTGACGACTTTCGAGCTTGCTGTTAAAGACATAGATCCGCCTCCTGGTTTTGAAAAATTTGCGCCGCGGCCGTCCGGGGCGAAATTCCGTAAAGCAGCACCACCGGTCCTGCCATGGCGTAAAGCGCCTCCGTTAGGGCATTAAGCGGGGCGGCCCGAATGACTTCGTCGGCGCTTGAGCTGTTTTCAATAATGCTCACAGGCGTGAGCGGATCAGCACCATGCATCAGCAAGCGCGTTTGAATAAATCTTGCGGCTGTCTTACCCATATAAATTGCCGCGACTGCGCCCGGTTTGGCCAAGCCGCGCCAATCTTGCTCTGCATAACCGGCCATATCGTGACCCGTGATCAGCCTGAGCTGGGAATTGCGCCCGCGGCGGGTCAAGCTGCGTCCCAATGCAGCGGCGGCGGCCGAGGCCGCGGTGATGCCCGGCACAATGCTGTAGGAGATATCATGGACGGCAATCGCCTCTAATTCCTCATCCAAACGACCAAAAACCGCTGGATCGCCAGACTTTAAGCGAACGACCTGTGCGCCCTGCGCAGCGTGGTGGGTAATCAATTGATTGATATCTTCCTGCGCCATAGCCGGGCCAAACCCAGTTTTGCCAACGTCGATAATGGTGGCCTCGCGACGGGCCAGCTCTAAGATGCGCCGATCCACCAGCCGATCGTGCAAGATCACATCGGCCTCATGTAATATTACGCGGGCCTTGTGGGTCAGAAGGGTGGGATCACCTGGGCCGGCACCGACAAAATCCACATGACCTTGCTTGGGGCGCGCATCTTGATATTCCGCAAGCAATTCATGCAAAGCCTGCCTGGCCCCCTGACGTCCCCGAGCTGCATAGGCGCCGGGGCCCTTGGAAAAATAATAGCTGCTCCAAAAATCTCGGCGTGTGCGTCCCAAAGGCAGCGCCTGGGCCAATGATCGGAAGGTTTGGCCAATACGAGCCAATGCGCCAAGGTTTTGTGGCAAACGCTCCTCAATATGGCGTTTAATGGCTCTCGCAACCACTGGCGCGGTGCCCTCGGTTCCGATGGCCACGGTCACGGGATCGCGGTCAACGATGGCGGGAGTAATAAATTGTGACTGCTGTAGGTTATCAACCCAATTGAACAATGTTCCGGCGGATTGTGCGACCTTTTGGGTCTGTAAATCGCAACTGTCATCTTCGCTTGCTGCATAGATCAGTTTCGCTTGGCGTGCTTGGTCAAGGGTGAGGCCCCCCTTCGAAGTTTTCAACAGCCCATCTTGTTCCCAGCTTTGTATTTGCGCCGATGGGGCGGGGTCATAAACTGTAATTTTGGCTTTGGTTTTGAGCAAAAGCCGCAGTTTGGCGACCGCCGCTTCGCCCCTACCAACCAAGGCAATCGGCTGCTGCGCCACATCCAAAAAAATGGGAAAATATTTCATTATTTCGCCTCCATGGTGGTTATAATAGAAAATTATTCTGGTATTTGCCTAGACATCTGCGATAATAAGGATGAAATCTTCGGAAGGCTGTGGGATGCACGCGCCTGTTCTCATTGGAAAGGGAAAATCGGATGACTGTTCGTCTGGATGTGGTGGATCGCAAAATTTTATCGGAGCTGCAAAAGGATGCCAGCCGGTCCTTGGATGAAATTGCCAAGACAATCGGGGCATCGAAAACCCCGGTTTGGAATAGAATCAAGAAACTGCGCGAAGCGGGGGTGATCAAGCGCACTACGGTTGAGCTAGATGCTGAGGCGCTCGGCTTTGAAGCCTGTTTTTTTGTGTTGATCCGCACCTCTGAACATGAGGCCGATTGGCAAGATAGCTTTCTGACCGCGTTGCAAAACCGTCCCGAGGTGCTCGAAGCACATCGTTTGGCAGGGGAGATTGACTATATTTTGAAAGTCATCGTGCCCAATGCTCGGGCATATGACAGTTTTTACCAAGCACTTATCTCGGAGGTGCGGGTGTTTAACGTCACAGCGCTTTTAAGTATGGAGGAGCTCAAATCTGGCGGCGGATTGAGCCTTGATTCGTAGGGATTGTCGCATTGCTGATCCGGCGCGTGTTTTGCCAAATTCGGTGGGCCATGAAAGAAATGCAAAATAATGGCCAAAAGCTCGTCGTGCCGCTTGACGCTGCCGGGTGGCTTGCTTAGAGAACTCTCAGTCTGACAAGACACACAGTTGGCGGTTGTAGCTCAGTTGGTTAGAGTACCGGCCTGTCACGCCGGGGGTCGCGGGTTCGAGCCCCGTCAACCGCGCCACTGTGACGTTGTAAAGACAGATGCGCGGTTGTAGCTCAGCTGGTTAGAGTACCGGCCTGTCACGCCGGGGGTCGCGGGTTCGAGCCCCGTCAACCGCGCCATTTTTCACCATAATTCAAAGATGTAACGCAGGTACAAGGCCGGGTAGCCTTACCAATACAGCCTGTGCAGGATCCGCGCCCAGCTGCGAATGCCTTTGTGAAAGCTCCGCAGGTCGTATTTTTCATTAGGACTGTGAATCGCATCATTGTCGCGGGCAAAGCCAATCAACATCGCATCCATCCCGAGAATCGATTTGAAATGTCCAGCGATTGGGATCGATCCGCCGCATCCCACAAATGCGGCCGGATTGGGCCATTCATCGGAGAGCGCAGCGCGAGCAGCGTCAAAGGCCGGGTTTTTTATCGACATTCCGGACCCGGCGGAGGCGCCATGCGGTTTGAAGGTGACGCTGCAATCGGCAGGCAGGAGAGAACGCACCATCGCACGAAAGTTTTCGCGGATCGCATGGGGGTCTTGCTGCCCAACCAAGCGAAATGAGATTTTCGCATGTGCTTGGCTCGGTAAAACAGTTTTAAATCCTGCACCTGTGTAGCCGCTCCAAATGCCATTGACCTCGCAGGTGGGGCGCGACCAGATCATTTCTAGGGCACTACGCCCGTGCTCACCGGCCAGCTCAGACAGATCCACCTGTCCTAAAAACCCGTCATGATCGAAGTTGAGGCCTTCCCATTGCGCGGCAATCTCAGGTGGCAGCTCAGGCACACCGTCATAAAATCCTGGGACCGTAATGCGGCCTTGGTCGTCATGTAGTGCCGCGATGATCTTGGCTAGCACGCGCGCAGGGTTCATAGCTGCTCCGCCATACATGCCGGAGTGGAGATCCTTAGACGGGCCTGTGATGGTCAATTCCTCGCCCAAAAGTCCCCGCAGGCGGGTGACAATACCTGGGGTGTCATCGCCGAACAGCCCCGTGTCACAGATCATCGCAACATCGGCGTTTAATTCCTCTGCGTTGTCACGCATGAAGGGCACCAATGAGGGCGAGCCCGATTCCTCTTCGCCTTCAAAAAATAGGCTGATTTTGCCGGGCAGGGAGCCATGGACCGCTTTCCAGGCGCGGCAGGCTTCGATGAAGGTCATCAGCTGGCCCTTATCATCTGACGCGCCGCGCGCGCGGATCACTGGCCCGAGATCACCTTGCTCCAGAACCGGTTCAAAGGGAGAACGGTCCCATAGGTCAAGCGGATCCACCGGCTGTACGTCGTAATGGCCATAAAACAACACATGCGGCCCTTCAGAGCCGGCATGGGCAATCACCATCGGGTGACCTGGCGTGGCGCGTTTGCTGGCGTCAAAGCCAATGGACTTTAAATCCTCAACCAACCAATCGGCGGCTTTGTCGCAGTCTTGACGATAAGCCGGATCCGTTGAGATGCTCGGAATGCGAAGCAAGTTGAACAGATGTTCGGTTGTTTGGTCGATGTGAGCGTCAATGTGAGCTAAAACGGGGTCGAGCACAGCTGCGGACATGGGATCTCCAAACAGGATTAGAACGCGAATCTCCTCCCCATTGGTTGGATATTACCACCGTTAGTCAAACGAAAACACGGGGCATTTCGGAACTATTTATCGGCCTATCAAAGGTGTTACCGAATGAAAATCTGCGCTCAAGGGCAAAAAGGTTGGCTAAACCTCGCTTAATGAACCAAATTATAAGTCCAAGCTCTATGTTTTTTTTGCCACTGTGTTATTAATGTTTCACTCGTCCGGAGGCCATTGGGGGCGCCCGGGGGTAAAACGCACAGGGCAGCTCCATGATTGGCCGCAAGTCATTACGCCTCAAGGACATTAAAAAACCGTTAAAGCTGAAGGGCTTTGACGATTTTGAGGTGACTCTTGGCGATGTGATGCGTGGGGAGCGTGCGACGCGCGGCAAGTCTCTCATGGACGTGCAGCACGACCTTAGAATCAAGGCTGCATATATCGCAGGAGTGGAAGATTGCGACCCTTCGGTGTTCGACACGCCGGGGTTTATCGCTGGATATGTGCGCTCCTACGCCAAATATCTCGGTATGGACCCGGACGCTTCTTTTGACATGTTTTGTAAAGAAAGCGGTTTTGAATCTATACACGGCATGTCAGAGCGTGCGCTGCCGACGCGACTGAGCCGTGAAGAGCGCCTGGCCGCTTTAATCACGCGTCGGCCCGCTGGTGCCATTACCAGCACAACCCCATTTTTGCCGCCCAAGGAAAGTTTTTTCAATCGGGTTGATGTGCGGGCGTTTGTATCATCACTGGTACTGATGCTGTTGCTGGGTGGGCTTGGGTATGGGGCTTATTCTGTGGTGCAAGAAATCCAGCGCGTGCAGATGGTCCCGGTGGAACAGGCCCCATTGGTGGCCTCTGATCTGGATCCTCTGCGGCCACGAGAGACGGCCTCTGTCGAGTCGTCTTTGCGAAATGCGCAAAGCGATGAAATCTATAGTCGTATTTATCAGCCACAGGCCTTAGACCTTCCGGTTGTAGTGCCGCGCGATGGGCCAATCGCAAATATTGATCCAGACCAACGCGGCGCTTTCGCGGCCCAGGAGCCGCCAATGGTGACAGCCGCTGTTGATGAGAGCGTCGAAGATATTTTGTCCGATATTGTTGGGGCCGCATTCGAGCCTGAGCCTGTAGCTCCGCTGCAAGTGGTCGAGAGTTTTCCCGCGGCGGTGCAGCTTGTGTCATCCCAAGGGGTTTGGTTACGGGTCAAAGATTCCGAAGGTTCAGTTATTTTTGAGCGCATCATGGATGCGCGCACGCCCTATGAGGTGCCACTCAACGATGCTCCCGCTGTCATTGAGCGGGCGGGCAACGCGAGCGCATTGTTCTTTTTGGTGAATGGCGCGCTCTATGGTCCGGCCGGGGGCAGCGGGCGTGTGGCGAAAAATATTGAGCTCTCTGCGGAAAACTTGTCTCAAAGTTATGAGCGTTACACGCCGCAGGATCAGTCGCCGCTTTATAGTTTCTTGCTTGAGCTTGAAACTGATCCCGTCAAACCCTAATCATAGGGCCACAAACGTAACTCGTGAAAGTGTCGCATGTCTCTCAATCATATTCGCCCGTGGCGTAACATTTACCGCCGCAAAAGTCGGCAGATCATGGTTGGCTCTGTTCCGGTGGGTGGGGAAGCGCCCATTACGGTTCAAACTATGACCAATACGCTGACCACTGATGTCGCTGCGACCATCGCGCAGATCAAGGCCTGCGCGGATGCCGGCGCCGATATTTTGCGGGTCTCAGTACCGGATGAGGCCTCCTCCAAAGCGCTCAAGGAGATTGTCCGTGAAAGCCCGGTTCCGATTGTCGCAGACATCCATTTTCACTTTAAGCGCGGCATAGAGGCCGCTGAAGCTGGGGCGGCCTGCCTGCGGATCAATCCAGGCAATATCGGCAGCCAAGAGCGGGTGCGCGAGGTGATCAAAGCTGCGCGCGATAATGGCTGCTCCATTCGGATCGGCGTGAATGCCGGATCGCTTGAAAAACATTTGCTCGAGAAATACGGCGAGCCTTGCCCCGATGCGATGGTGGAAAGCGGTCTGGAGCACATAAAAATTCTACAAGACAATGATTTCCATGAGTTTAAAATAAGCGTCAAAGCCAGTGATGTCTTCATGGCTGCTGCGGCCTATCAAGCATTAGCGGAGGCCACCGACGCGCCAATTCACCTTGGGATCACCGAGGCGGGCGGTTTGATGTCCGGCACGATCAAATCCGCGATCGGTTTAGGAAATCTGCTTTGGATGGGCATTGGCGATACAATCCGCGTCAGCCTTTCGGCCGATCCCGTCGAAGAGGTGAAGGTCGGTTATGACATCCTAAAATCACTTGGTCTGCGCCATCGAGGGGTGAATATCATTTCCTGCCCAAGCTGCGCGCGACAGGGATTTGATGTGATCAAAACTGTTGAGGCGTTGGAGCGCCGGCTTGAGCATATCAAAACTCCGATGTCCCTTTCGATCATTGGATGCGTGGTCAATGGTCCCGGAGAGGCGTTGATGACCGATGTCGGCTTCACCGGCGGAGGGAATGGAGCGGGCATGGTTTATTTGGCTGGGCAGCAAAGCCATAAATTATCAAATGACGAAATGGTTGAGCATATTGTCAGCCAAGTGGAGATCCGCGCGGCACAGCTGGAACTTGAAACAGCTGCGGAGGAGACAGCGGCCGGTTAAGGTGTTTTAGCCGTGTCTAAAATATCCTGCGCCTTTTGCCGAGCCGCTGAACCGCGTGGCAAGAGGTCTTCGGCCCGTTTGGCCTGAATTGCGGCATTTTGCATATCTCCTTGCAATGCGTAACGCTCTGCAATGGCCAGAAAAGCCCGTCCCTGCTGACCATTGCGCGCGTAGGCCGTGCCTATATCGCGTAAAATTCTTGCGTCTCGACTGTCGAGGTTGCGGGCCTTTTGCAATATTTTCAGAGCTTGCGCATTTGAACTTTTGGTGTTTTGCGCCAGGAGAGATCGACCATAGCCCCCTAAGATAAGTGCATTGCTGGGCGCCAGTTTGGCGGCGCTGGCATAGGCTTTTGTGGCCGCTGAAAATTCCAGGCTTTCCAATAGGATTTGTCCCTGTAGCTCTCGGTAAAATGCATCGTTGGGATGGTCTGTAACCAGTTGGGCGATAGTCTGTTGCGCGGTGCTGCTGCGACCGCTGCGGTGCTCGGCTATCGCTCTGCGCATCCGATTCACATCTGAACTACCTGTTGCGCGGCGAATGGTCCATTGAGGCGCCCGCAGAAAACCTGATAATTTACCTTGAATGCGCGAAAACCAATAGGCCTGCTTGGCATCTGGCCGATGCGGTGTCGCGTTTGCGGCATAGGCGTGGATGGTGCGAATGCGGTCCTGGTTGAGGGGGTGGCTGCGCGTATAGGGATCTTGATAGTCTTCGCTTAGAGTGGACTGACCGATGAAGAGTTTGAAGACTTCAGCCATGGCGGTGGGATCGACCTTGGCCAACTCCATGAAACGCACCGCCGATTGATCTGCGGCGGATTCTTCTATGCGGTTATGGGCCAGCAAGACACGATTTACCGATCCTGTTGCGCCAAGGGCCAGCCCGAGACCTGCGTCAGTATGGCCCGCAGCAACCGCGGCAGCGCCAACCAATACCCCGAAGGATGTGGCCATTTTGGCCCGTCTGGCATTGGCGAGGCGCCGCGAAATATGTCCATTGCTAATATGCGCCGCCTCATGAGCAATCACCGATTGCAACTGGGCGGCACTTTTTAGTTGAAGCACAAGTCCAGCATGTAAAAATATATGCTTGTGATCAATGACAAAGGCATTCAAGCTCATGTCATTAATGATCCAAACCTTCACGCTTTCACTATTGAGGCTGGCCGCGCGCAATATCGGGTCGGCCAGTTGTTGCAACCCATGTTCGATATCTGGATCGCGCAGTAGGCTGATACTTTGGGCCGCAGAGGCGTTGAGCGCGCAAAAAATAGCGAGAAAAATTGCTTTCAAATAGTTCTTGAACATGTATCGGTCCTTGGGCCATCTAATAATGCGTTTGCGAAAGGAAAAGGCATGCCGTTGTCGAAACGAAGTCAAGTTGATCCTTTCATTGTTATGGACGTAATGGAAGCGGCCCGTAGCGCTGAGGCGAAAGGTGGCCGAATTGTGCATATGGAGGTGGGGCAACCGAGCACATCGGCGCCCCTTAAAGCCCGACAGGCCGTTGCTGCTGCGCTGCCGCGTGATGCGATGGGCTATACGGTGGCCCTTGGGTTGCCAGAGCTGCGCGCCGAAATCGCCGCGCTTTATAAACGTTGGTATGATGTGGATTTGGATCCGGGACGAGTTGTTGTGACCTCCGGCTCATCGGCAGGTTTTCTCTTGGCATTTACTGCATTGTTCGATCCCGGCGCAGGCGTGGGGGTGGCTGCGCCTGGCTATCCCTCCTATCGGCAGATTTTGAAGGCCCTTGCGCTCACCCCTGTCGATATTCCCACCCATGCCGGCCAAGGCCATCAATTACAGGTTGCTGATTTGCAAAATAGGCAGCTCGATGGGCTATTGGTCGCCTCGCCAGGCAATCCCACGGGCACGATGATAGACAAGCCAAGCTTGGCAGCTTTTGCAGATTTTGCGCAATCGCGAGACATTGGCTTTATTTCAGATGAGATTTACCACGGTATTGAGTATGACAAGAAAGCCGTCACTGCGCTTGAGGTCACGGATCGGGCCTATGTGATCAATTCATTTTCTAAGTATTTCTCGATGACCGGTTGGCGGATTGGGTGGCTGGTGGTGCCGCAAGACCATCTTCGCAGTATTGAGCGCTTGGCGCAAAATATGTTTATCTGCCCGCCGCATGTCAGCCAGCTGGCGGCTTTGGCAGCCTTGCAAAGCCATGATGAAATGCAAGAAAACTTGGCCGTGTACAGGCAGAACCGCTGCCTGATGCTGAACGGGCTGCCTGAGGCTGGGTTGACGCAAATCGCGCCGCCCGATGGCGCTTTTTATATCTATGCTGATATTTCTGAGTTTGGCGTCGATAGTCGGAGCTTCGCGGCGGAAGTCTTGCAAGAGGCGGGGGTCGCTCTGACGCCTGGGCTGGATTTCGACCCCACAAGGGGTCACCACACAATTCGGCTCTCCTATGCGCAAGCGACCGGAGAAATCATTGAGGGCCTGCGGCGGTTGAAGCGCTTTATGCACGACCGATATCTGTAAAAATTCAGCAAAATTCGGGCAGCACAAAAGCTGGTTCGCTATTTGAGCCGCTCTGTGCTTACATTTGGGGCAATCGTGTTTTGACCTGAGCCGGCGCACCGCCTATAGAGACGCAAAACTTGGAGTCAAAAACATTATGTCCAGGCTAAGCGCCCTCGGAAAATTTGTCACCAGATCCTGCGCGCGCCTTTCGATGCTGTGCCTGCGCATCTTGGGCGCAATTTTTTCGTCATTCACTTTGGCTGCGGTATTTGGTGCGGCAGTTTTGGGCGCAATTTTTTTGATCTACGGGCAAGGCTTACCCAGTCATGATGAATTGGACCGCTATCAGCCGAAAACGATCAGTCGGATTTACTCGGGCGAAGGGCATATAATCGACGAATTCGCGACTGAACGGCGTCTGTTTGCATCGGCCGATGAGATACCGGATTTGGTGAAGGCCGCGTTTATTTCTGCCGAGGATAAGAATTTTTATAGCCATGCGGGCTATGATCCAGCGGGGATGGCCGCAGCCCTGCGCGATGCGATTGTCTCGCGCGGTGCCAATTTGCGCGGCGCATCGACCATCACACAACAGGTGATGAAAAATTTCCTGCTAGATGGGTCGCGCTCTGCCGAGCGCAAGATTAAAGAGCTGATATTGGCCACGCGAATTGAAGGCACTTTGGATAAAGAAGGTATTCTCGAGCTCTATCTAAATGAGATATTTTTGGGGCAAAACTCCTTTGGTGTCGCGGCGGCAGCACAGACCTATTTCAACAAATCTCTTGAAGATCTTTTGCCTGAGGAAGTCGCTTATCTGGCGAGTTTGCCCAAGGCACCATCGAAGTACCATCCGGTGCGCCAACGTGATCGGGCTATAGCCCGGCGCAATTTTGTGTTGCGTGAGATGAATGAAAATGGCTTTTTGTCTGACATTGAGTATGAGATTGCGCGCAAAAAACCTCTCAAAACTGTTCAAAGTGGCGATTTTGCCAGCTTTCGCAGCAGCCTGCCGGGGCGAGATTATCCCACTGATGAAATACGGCGGCAATTGACTCGAGACTTTGGCACGGCGGAATTCTTCACGGGTGGGTATTCCGTAAGGGCAACGATTGATCCCACATTACAACAGGTGGCGGCGCAAAGCTTGCGGCTGGGGCTCGAAGATTATGATCGGGCGCAGGGGGTTTATCATGGCACAGGTCAGGTGATCGCTGCTGAGCTGCTGGACGATTGGCGCGCTGCGCTGCGCAAAATCGTGGTGCCGCGTGATATTGTGATCAATCAGCTTTGGCGTCCGGCGGTTGTGTTGGAATTGATGAAAAACGATGCCCGCTTGGGTATTGAAGGGATCGATGGCGACGCTCATATCCTACCGGCCAGCGATGTGACCTGGGCAAAAAAGCAAAATAACGATGGGCGCATCAGCAAATCGGCGGCCAAACGTGTCAAAGACTTGCTCGCCGTTGGTGATGTGGTTTTGGTTGCACCGGTTGCTAGCCCTCAAGATGGGGTGTTTGAAAATTGGTCGCTGCGTCAGGTGCCAAAAATTCAAGGCGGTTTCGTTGCCATGGATGTGCAGACAGGCCGGGTATTGGCCATGCAGGGTGGATTTTCCTATCAGCACTCAGTGTTCAATCGAGCCACGCAGGCCAAACGCCAACCGGGCTCTTCTTTCAAGCCCTTTGTCTATGCCGCTGCTCTCGACAGCGGCTATAGCCCGGCGACCATCGTGATTGACGCGCCGATTGAGGTCGACACGCCACAAGGCTTGTGGCGCCCCAAGAATTACTCAGATAAATTCTACGGTCCGACTCCCGTGCGTACGGGAATTGAGCAGTCTCGAAACCTCATGACCGTACGTTTGGCTCAGGAATTGGGCATGCCGACGATTGCGATTTATGCGGAAAAATTCGGTGTTTACGACGATATGCGTCCCTATCTCTCGGCCTCATTGGGCTCGGAAGAGACGACGCTATATAAAATGGTGTCTGCCTATGCCATGTTTGCCAATGGCGGCGAGCGGGTGCAGCCCACCTTGGTGGACCGGGTGCAAGATCGGAACGGCAAAACAGTATTTTTGCATGATGAGCGCAGCTGTGACGATTGCCGCCACCCCGATTTGATTGCGGGTTTCCTGCCCAAGATTACATCGAACCGCGAGCGGGTCATGGATCCGGTCACCGCCTATCAGTTGACCGCGATGATGGAAGGTGTGGTTGAGCGTGGCACCGCCAGCCGGACCGTCAATCTTCCCGTGCCGGTTGCTGGAAAGACTGGAACCACCAATGAGGCAAAGGATGTTTGGTTTGTTGGCTTCACCAGTAATATTGTGGCTGGCTGTTATATGGGCATAGACCAGCCGCAGCCCTTGGGCCGCGGTGCCGGGGGTGGTGGCATGTGTGGGCCAGTTTTCAACCGCTTCATGGAAGTTGCGATTGAGCGCTATGGTGCGGGTGAATTTACCGTGCCTGACAATGGCACCTTTATTAACATAAACCGTTTTACCGGCGCACGTTTGCAAGAGGACTCTGAGGGCGATCACGTGGTTGCTGAATTTTTCCGCGATGGAACCGAACCAATATTTGGTGTTGCTTTTGACGGGGGGTTTCAGGTCAGCGGCAATATGCCGATGTTTGAGGAAGGGGAGACGGAAGAGATGCAACAGGTGATCACCTCCACTGGCAAGACAATTACTGTGGCGCCCCAGGCCTCCTTTGGGTCTTTGTCGTCCGGTGGGCTTTACTGACGAAAATCAGTTGTAGCGCTTGGCAAGCGCTCCTGGCTTGGGTAGACCAATCTCAAGTGAACTTCATAATCTGGTAGGTCTGATATGCGCGCGGAAATGGTCAATGTTGTGGCAGCCATCGAAAAGTCTCTTGGGCTTTTGGCCAAGCGTTTGGACTACGACACCGCACCTTATCGTTTGGAAGAGTACAACGCCATGATTGAAGATCCCAGTCTTTGGGATGATCAAGACCGGGCTCAAAAGCTGATGCGGGATCGTCAGATCCTCGTCGATGCGATCGCGACTTATGAGGGAATTCGCCAAGATCTGTCGGACAATTTGGAAATGATTGAGTTGGGGGCTGAGGAGGCCGATGAAGAGGTCGTCAACGATGCCGAAGAGGCTCTGAAGACTCTGCGAAATACGGCTGCGGAAAAAGAGCTTGACGCGCTGTTGGATGGGGAGGCGGACAGCAACGACACTTTCCTTGAGATCAATTCTGGCGCTGGTGGGACCGAGAGTTGTGATTGGGCCTTGATGCTATCGCGCATGTATGTGCGATGGGCTGAGAAAAAAGGTTATACGGTCGAGCTGCAATCAGAGACGGCTGGTGAAGAGGCGGGCATAAAGTCGGCTTCCTATAAGATATCGGGGCATAATGCCTATGGCTGGTTGAAGTCAGAGTCGGGCGTGCATCGCTTGGTCAGGATCAGCCCATTTGACGCCGCGGCGAAGCGGCACACGTCTTTTTGCTCGGTGTGGGTCTATCCCGTGGTGGATGACAGTATCGAGATCGAAGTTAACCCATCCGATATTCGCGTCGACACTTATCGCAGTTCTGGGGCCGGTGGTCAGCATGTGAACACCACAGATTCTGCCGTGCGCATTACCCACCATCCAACAGGGATCGTCGTGACCAGTTCGGAAAAATCACAACATCAAAACCGCGATATCGCGATGAAGGCGTTGAAATCCCGCCTCTATCAAATGGAGCTGGATCGGCGCAATGCGGCGATCAACGAGGCGCATGATAATAAAGGAGACGCCGGCTGGGGCAATCAGATCCGCAGTTATGTGCTGCAGCCCTATCAGATGGTCAAAGACTTGCGCACTTCTTATGAGACCTCAGACACCAAAGGGGTATTGGATGGGGACCTCGATGCCTTAATGGCGGCGACTTTGGCGATGAACGCCTCCGGAAAATCGCGGGCTGAGGCTCAGGGCGACTAGGAGATCACCAATAAAAAAGGCGCGGCCAAAGCCACACCTTTTGATCCCGAAACGGAATTGATCTATTGTTTTTCTGCCGGGGCTGGCGCCGATTTCTTGGCCGTCCCTGGGTTCAGAGGATCATCTTGGCGTTGCACGGAGCCTTCAAAATGTGCGCCGCTTTCAATTGCGATGGTTTTGTGAATGATGTCACCCTCAACCTGGGCCGTTGAGGTTAGCCGCACTTTAAGACCACGCACACGACCAATTACATGGCCATTGACGACAACATCATCAGCAATGATTTCGCCTTTAACGGTTGCACCTTCCCCAATGGTCAAGAGATGGGCGCGAATGTCGCCGTTTACCCGGCCTTCAACTTGGATGTCGCCAGTGGTTTTCAGATTGCCCGTGACGTGAAGATCAGATGACAGGACCGATGCGGGCGGTTTTGCCTTTGGTGCTGCGGGCTTGAATTCTGCCGCCGGTTTGTTGATCGGCGCAGCGGGTGTTTCGGCTGCAGCGGCGTCAGGTTTCGCGGATGGGTCGTTGATTTTGCTTTTAGAAAACATCTCTTCCTGCCTTGATAAATGTCATTGGGTTTACGGCTTTACCATTCACGCGGACTTCATAGTGAAGATGGGTGCCGCTTGATCTGCCTGAGTTTCCCATATCACCGATCCTTTGTCCACGGGAAACGCGCTGGCCAGTTTTTACGCGAATTTTTGCCAAATGGGCATAGCGAGTTTCGATGCCAAACGCATGTTTGATATAGACAACGCGGCCGTAACCGCTCCCCCATTCCGCGCGTGTGACCACACCGTCGGCGGTGGCATAAATGGGGGTTCCGCGGGTTGCAGCAAAATCAGAGCCACGGTGCATCTGCCCCCAGCGCGGACCGAAGCCGCTGGTGTAACGATGGGCAGATTTCACCGGCATATCAAAGGGCGCCTTTTCTGCGGCAATGCGATAGATATTGAGCTTGTCAAGTTGAGCCAAAATATTATTGGCACGGTCAACCGTTGGATCAACCGTGTTGAGCGTATCGGGGGCGTAGGTGATCGGGGCGAGGGCGCCCCCCTTTCCCGAATAGCCACGTCGCACCTGTTCGAGCAAACGGTCGGTATTCAGCCCGGCGTTGCGGAACATTTTGTCGAGCGGTTTAACCGAAATGCTCATAGCTTCTTCCAGCTGGCGAAAAATTTGGTCGCTTTTTTCTTCTAGGAATTGAATTTCCAATTCCAAATTGGCCATTTCTTCATGTGCTTGGAACGCGCGCCGGCGGGCGTGATCGCGCTCTAAAGCCACGTCTTCTAGCGTATCGGTAACGTAATCCATCGTGCTGGCCACAGATTCCGAAGAGCTATCATCAACAGGTTTGCGCGCGTCATTGTCGAGTTGCGCGGCCAGTTGATCAAGGTCGCGCTGCAAAAGCTCGCGCTGACCCATGACCCGGCGCAGCGTGGCCTGCATCACTTCCATCGCGCGGTCCAATTCGCGCCGTTGATCTTCTGATGCTAGAAGCTCCGATTGCATTTGGGAGACCTGCGCAAGGGCCGTGTTAAAACGTTCCTGCGCTGTCAAAGCTTCTTGTGCCCGGGTGTCGCGCTCATCGGCGAGGGCATTTAATCGCTCTTCATATATGGCCTGATCGCGCCGGGCTTGATCACGGAAATTGCCTGTGCCGATGGTATCGAGCAAAACGATGGCTGTTGCGACAATTGCCCAACCGATGAATGCGGTTGATATGGTAATGGCGAAAATTTGTGACAGCGGTGAGAGGCGAATAAAACGCGTGCCGGTTCCGCTGCGCAAAAACAGCCGTTTCTCAGGCATGAGCCGTTCCAGGAATTGTGGCGACTTTAGCCGAAGTGCACTGAACAAATCTCAATTCCAATCTACAAGGGGCCGACGCGCGCGGTATCAGTCGAGAACTGAATACCCAAATGGTCAATCTGTCGCAACGAATTTGATACAGGCAAGTTCTTTAAAATTGATTTAATCGGCTTGTTCCTGCTCACAGCCTCTAACGCATCGCCGGTGGCGGCGGCATTTCATCTGCAAGGGGCCAGTAAAAATCGGGTGCGATCCCAGCTTCGGCACGCTTTTCCTCGTTAAAAGGTGGCTTGAGAGGCCCATGAAAATATCGGCGCACGAGGTCGTGAAACAAAGGTTTGGGGTCTAAATCGTCCCGCCCGCATAAAAAATGGAACCATTTCGAGCCATAGGCCACATGGGCGACTTCCTCAGCATAGATCACATTGAGCGCCTCAACGACCTGCGTGTCTTTTGCATTTTCGAAAATGCGGATCATGCCGGGGGTGACGTCCAGCCCGCGCGCCTCAAGTACCATAGGCACCACCGCCAACCGACCGTGAAAATCCGTCTGAGTGTCCTGGGCTGCGCGCCACATGCCGGCGTGGGCGGGCATAGCACCATAAAAACTGTCATGGGCTTCAAGACAGTCGCACATCAGATTAAAATGTTTACTTTCCTCATCTGCCGCCTTTACCCAATCATCATAAAATCCCAAAGGCATTGGGATATGCGAAAACCGGGCGATCAGATCCCAATGAAGATCCACTGCATTCAATTCAATATGGGCCACCGCATGCAAGAGAGCGTTGCGGCCTTCTCTGGAGCCGGTTTTGCGTCTCGGTACATCCCGCGGCGCGCGTAATTCGGGCGCTTTCGGGCGAGCGGGCGTGTCCGGCGGCGTGCAGCTGCCAATTTCGACATCGTCTTCGGCGGCGCGCGCGGCGTTCCATTGCGCGGCAAATTCCCTGGACAGGGCAGATTTGGCTCGCCCTTCCGCAGTGTTCAGCACCGCGCAGGCCATTTGTGCCAAAGCCATCATGAATTTAGCGATTGCAACCGGGATAAAACCTCTTCGACATGGCCAGACACTTTGACCTTGCGCCAAATTTCTAGCAATTTCCCTTCGGGAGAAATCAAAAACGTGGCGCGCTCTATGCCCATATAGGTTTTGCCATACATGTTCTTCTCAACCCATGTGCCAAATGCTTCGCAGAGGCGTCCTTCCTCGTCGGAAATCAAAGGGATGTGCAAATCGTGTTTGCTGATGAATTTATCATGTTTTTGGACTGTATCGCGCGACACACCAACCACCAACGCATTTTGCGCTTTGAAGGCCGCGCGTTCTTCGGAAAATCCAATGGCTTCCTTGGTGCAGCCCGGGGTGTCGTCTTTTGGGTAGAAATATAAGACCAAATATTTGCCGGCAGCCTCCGCAAAAGAAAACTGGCCGCCTCCGTTGGTTGACAGGGTGAATTGCGGTGCATTATCGCCGATTGAGATCATCATATCCTCGGGGTATCTGAGAGCCATTGTTACGAACTATCTTTTAGGCCAGAATGCAGAAATTGAAAGGGGCCCTTTGCACAATGGCGCAATCTGCTCAGCAAGATCAAGACACCAAAGCGCCCCCGCGCCGCCGGCCAGTGTCCCGGCTAGCTGTGGCGGTCTATACGCTGTGCTGGTCGGTCTTGCTGTGTTTCGGGTTGTTGGTGGCGATTATGCAAGATCGCACGCTCCCCGTGCCTGAGCTCTTACGGGTGAAGTTATCGCAAGTTTTGAACGCTAATCGTACATTGCCAATCGTGGAATTTAGCCATGCCGAGTTGGGACTTACCGAATTGTTTCATCCTCAGTTGGTGCTGCATGGGGTGCACCTTTCGGATGGGCAAACCGGCGCTGGGGTACAGTTTGGTGCCTTGGATGTGGTGATCCATGGGCCGGCGCTGCTATTCGGAGAGATCTCGCCCCGATCTCTGACGCTGACGGATGCCATTGTCGATCTGCAGCGTAGGCTTGATGGAAGCTTTGACGCTGGCTTTGTTATCTCAGAAAATGCGACCGACATAGGCTCTTTGGATGAGATATTGAGTGCCACAGAGGCGTTCTTCGAACGTGAGTATTTTAGCCGCCTGACTGAAGCGCGCTTGGATCAATTGGTCGTTAATTATACTGACCGAGTGACCAAGCGCGCCTGGACCTTAGACGGCGGCCGCTTATCTGCGCTGCGTGAAAATGGACTGATGGCTCTGCGGGGGGATTTAGCGCTTTTAGCTGGAGGGGGCGAATTGGCCACTTTGGGATTGTTTTACAATGCCACAGGGCCGGGCGCTGGTACTTTGGGGGCTGAGTTCGACAATCTGCCGGCGCAGGATCTTGCAGTCCAATCTAAAGCGCTGACCTGGCTCAATTTCGTGGGGGGCACCCTGTCGGGAAGTTTTCGCAGCGCGCGCGCCCAAGGCAAAGTTGGCACATTGAACGCCTTGCTCGATTTTGGCGCAGGCACGTTGAGCGCCGGTCCAGAAAGTTCTCCGGTCTCCTACAGTGAAGCGAAAACCTATTTCACATATGATCCCAAACGCGCGCGCCTCGATGTCTCGCGTGCCTTGATCAAGAGTGATTGGGGCGCGATCTCGGCAGAGGGCTATGCATTGTTGCAGCTGGGCGGGTCGTCGCAGCGCAGCTCTAGCGGGATGGTCTTGAATCTTGATGTGGACAGCGCAATATTTGACAAAACACCCTGGTGGCCGGAGCCATTACGCGTGACAGCTGCCAGTGGGCAGGTGAAGCTGAATTATGATCCGCTTACGCTTGATTTGGGCTTGTTGCAGGCTGAGGTGAATGGGACCAATCTGAGTCTTTCTGGCCAAGCTGCGCTAACGCCCTTAGGTTGGTCATATGACGGGCAGGGGCGGGTGCCTTCGGTAGGCACCGAAACCGTCATGACCCTGTGGCCGGAGATGTTAAATACCAAAAGCCGGCGCTGGTTTGGGCGAAACGTGCGCAACGGAACACTCAAAAATCTGACCGTGGATCTGCGTCAAACAGCGGGTACAGCGGCGATCTTGGCCAGTAGCTTTCAGTTTGAAAAGGCGGACGTGAAATTCATGCGGCATATGCCGGTGATTTCGGAGGGTATCGGCTACGGCGTTTTCGAGCGTGATGAATTTATTTTGGCCTTGGAGAGTGGCTATGTCCAAGCCGCTGAGGGCGGGCGCTTGCATATGGATGGCTCGATCATGCGTGTGCCCAATGTGCGCGTGCCTGATCCGCCGGTGATATTTGATCTGAGAGGCACGGGATCCGTTCCAACCGTGATGTCTCTCATGGACAACAAACCCTTTGAGATACCCACAAAGACCAAACGCGGCATTGATGATGTTTCAGGGCAGGCGCAGCTGGCCATTGAAATTGAAACCCGTCTGAAATCGGGGGTCAAACCGAGTGAAGTGGCCTATGATTTAACCGGTACGTTGCACGATCTGCGCAGTGAGGTTTTGGTGCCGGGGCGCATCTTCACGGCTGAGCTGTTGCAATTGACAGGGGCGCCAGATTTGATCGAAATTTCAGGAGCCGGGCGAGTCTTTGATATTCCATTTGAGGGCCGTTGGTCGCAACCACTGGGTGCACCAAATTTGTCCAGCCAAGTGACTGCAAAATTTGAGCTGACCCCGAAGAGCCTCAAAGCGCTCAATATCGGTCTGCCAGAGGGCAGTTTAAAAGGGCGCGCAGAGGGCGCTTTGCTTTTGAATATCGCGAAAAATAAGCCAGTGGGCTTTGAGCTGACGTCCGATCTGATGGGCACAGAGTTGCAATCTGCCGCATTGAACTGGTCAAAGCCGACGGCGCAATTGGCGCAATTGCGGGTGCAAGGGGTTTTTGGCAAGCCATTGCAGGTGGATCTTTTGTCGCTTGAGGCGCAGGGCTTGTCTCTTGAGGGCGCGGTTCAATTCGATGACGATGGTCTCGACCGTATCTTGCTGTCGCGCTTGGATGTTGGGGATTGGCTCGATGGGGCCGCAACCATTATTCACCGGGGAGCTGGCGCTCCCATGCGCATGCTATTGTCTGGAGATATGGATCTGCGCAGCTTCGGAAAATTGAAGGGCGGTGATCCTGCGCCTACGGGCGCGACGAGGCCAATGCCTTTGTCCTTCAATTTGGGCCGGCTGCAGCTGTCGAACAGTCTGTTTCTCAGTGACGTAAAGGCCGATTTTGACGGCGGTCTCGCGGCTGGCGGGGCCTTTAGCGGTCGCGTCAATGGCGGTTTGGGCATCACAGGTCAAATGTCCGGCCAGGGTGCGGGACTGCGCCTGTCCGTCACATCGCAGGACGCAGGCGGCGTTTTGCGCGATGCAGGATTGTTGCGACAGGCCAGCGGCGGCGAGATGATACTGGATCTCGCACCGCATGCCGATGGCTGGAACGGCGTCATGAATATCACCTCGGTTCGCGTCAATGATGCTCCGGCGATTGCACAATTGCTCAGCGCTGCGTCAATTATCGGCTTGCCTGATCAATTGGATGGAAAAGGCATTTTCTTTGCGACCATTGAGGGTGAATTCAATATTAACAAAGAGCTGTTCACGATCTTCCGCTCCAGTGCGGTCGGACCTTCTCTTGGCATGTCCATGGACGGCTATGTCGATACCAAACGCAAACAGCTCGACATGCAAGGTGTCTTGTCACCCTTTTACCTGCTCAATGGCTTGGGATCAGTTCTCACCCGGCGTGGGGAGGGGTTGATTGGCTTTAATTTCACCCTCCGCGGCGCATTGGAAACTCCGCAAGCGGCGGTCAATCCTTTGTCCTTGTTGACACCTGGAATGTTTCGCGAAATTTTTCGCCGTCGACCGCCGCAACAAGAGTAAGCGGCGCCGGTTTCGGGTTTGCCAAATGATTTGATTGCCGCTAATGGGAGCGCTTCTCAAGTGGTGCGCTATGAAACTCTCAGACTTTAATTTTGACTTGCCAGAGGACCGGATCGCGATTCGCCCAATGTCTCCGCGCGGTGACGCCAAACTCTTGGTGAGCCAAGCTGGGCAGATCGAAGATGCGCTTGTTCGTGATCTTTGCAGCTATTTACGGCCAGGGGATCGCTTGGTGCTGAACGATACCAAAGTGATCCCGGCACGCCTCTCGGGGATACGGGCGCGGCAATCGGCACAGGGAAGAGTTGAGGCGAAGATTGAAGTCACCCTGTTGGAACCGCAGGCCAGCGGGCGCTGGAAAGCCCTCATAAAGCCTCTGCGCAAATTGGCGGTCGGTGAAGAGATCATATTTGCAGCCGGCCTATCGGCTCGCTGTGTTGTCAAAACCGATGGTGAAGCTGTGCTGAATTTCTCCGCTCAAGGGGCAGAGCTGGATGCGGCATTGGATGTCAGCGGGCAAATGCCTCTGCCACCCTATATCGCGTCAAAACGGGCCGCCGATGCGCAAGATCACAGCGATTATCAAACCGTTTGGGCCAAGCATCGCGGTGCGGTGGCGGCGCCAACGGCCTCTTTGCATCTGGATGCAGCAGCCTTGGCCGCTTTGCAGGGTCATGGGGTGACAATAAGCTATGTCACCTTGCATGTCGGGGCAGGGACATTTTTTCCGGTCAAGGTGGAAGAGGTTACAGCCCATAAAATGCACGCCGAATGGGGCCATGTGACGCCGCAGGCCGTCGCAGAAATTGAGCAAACCCGCGCGGCGGGTGGTCGGATTATTCCGGTGGGTACGACCGCTTTGCGCCTGATAGAGACGGCCGCGCGCGGTGGGAGCCTTCGGCCTTTCGAAGGGGATACTGATATTTTCATTTATCCGGGGTTTGAGTTTCAGATTACGGATGGGCTGATGACCAATTTCCACCTGCCGAAGTCGACCCTCCTAATGTTGGTGGCCGCTTTGATGGGCAAACCACATTTGGATGCGATCTACGCTCATGCAGTGGCGAAAAATTATCGCTTTTTCAGTTACGGCGATGCATCATTGCTTCTTGCGTCATAATGTCGTTTGGATAAAGAAGAGCGCGTGCCTAACGGTTGCTTTGTCCCTGTTTTAATTTGAGGAAGTGTAATGTTTCAGGTTTTGTCGCGCTCTTGGGCGCTGCTGATCGGCATGATGTTGTTGATGGTGGGCAATGGGTTGCAAGGCACCTTGCTCGGCGTGCGAGGCGGGATCGAAGGATTTTCCACCTTCGAGATGTCCATTGTGATGGCAGCCTATTTCGCGGGTTTTTTGGGCGGTTCACGCCTGGCCCCGGAAATGATCCGCCGCGTGGGACACGTGCGGGTCTTCGCGGCCCTCGCGTCATTTATCTCGGCTATTTTGATCCTCTATCCAGCCTTTGCTCATCCGGTGGCTTGGGCTTTTGGGCGCGTTGTGATCGGGTTTTGTTTCTCAGGTGTATATGTCACTGCGGAAAGCTGGCTCAATAATTCTTCCGACAACGCCAATCGGGGCAAGGCGCTCTCGATCTATATGATCGTACAGATGTTTGGAATTGTCAGCGCACAAGCGCTTTTGGCTATGGGGGATGCAAGTGGCTACGCCTTGTTTATTTTGTCATCCGTTTTAGTTTCAATTTCTTTCGCGCCGATCTTGCTGTCCATTTCTCCAACGCCAGCCTTTGAAACCGCAAAACCTATGCCGCTCAGGACATTGCTGGAGACATCTCCATTGGGTTGTTTTGGCATGTTTCTTCTGGGCGGCGTTTTCTCGGCACAATTTGGCATGTCTGCGGTCTATGGCGTTGCTGCTGGTCTGACGATTGCACAAATATCGATTTTTGTTTCAAGCATTTATGTCGGCGCCTTGCTGATGCAATACCCGATTGGCTGGTTTTCGGATCGTATGGACCGTCGGCTTGTGATCATGCTCGTCGCTGCAGCGGGCGGGATTTTCTCGCTTCTGGCGATGTTTTTCGATTATTATTTTGGCGCACTTCTAGTGGCCGCTTTCGTGATCGGGGGCACATCCAATCCGCTCTATTCACTTCTAATCGCCTATACCAATGACTATCTCGATCCAGACGATATGGCCGCGGCCTCAGGAGGGTTGATATTTATTAATGGCATGGGCGCGATAACCGGGCCTTTGGTGACGGGCTGGATGATGGACAGTTTTGGTGCCCAGGCATTCTTTGGTATGATTGCCCTTTTGATGCTCGTCCTCGCGAGTTACGCGATTTACCGGATGACTCAGCGGTCGCGTGCGGGCATCGACGATGGTGCATATGCGCCGGTTCTGCCCTCGGCCAGCCCGGTCGCGGTCGAGGTCGCTTCGGAATATTACATCGAAACAGCCTTGGAAGATGAAACAAATGAAACATAGAGTTACCTTTTTCTTTGCACTTCTGAATTAGATGGGTAGAAATTAATGAAAGTCAGACGAACCGGAGCGGACATATGACAACTGTTAACGAAGTTGTTGATTTTTGGCTGGACGAAGTTGGACCAGAGAGATGGTATGATGCCGATGAGGCGCTCGATAATGAGGTGCGCAGGCGGTTCGAACAGCTTTGGTGGAATACGCTCAATGGGGCCAACGGGCTTTGGTTGACCTATGCGACTGGCACGCTTGCGTATTTGATTTTGATGGATCAAGTGCCCCGTAATATGTTTCGGGGAACTGCGCGATCATTTGGATCAGATCGCCATGCCCGAGCGGCTTCCAAAGCTGCGTTGCACAATGGATGGGATTTGAAGATTGACGAGCCGGCGCGACAGTTTTTCTATATGCCCTTGATGCATTCTGAGAGCCTTACAGATCAAGATCGTGCTGTGCGGTTGATTACATCTCGCCTGCCACAGGGCAAGGCCGTGCAATTGCCCCATGCTCAGGCGCATCGGGATATCATCCGCAAATTTGGCCGCTTTCCAGCGCGCAATGCTGCGTTGAACCGGCGCGCAACAGCGCCGGAGGTGACTTATACCCAAGCGGGCGGATATGATTTTACGCTTAAGAGTCTTTCTGCAAACCCGTAAGGACTCGGCATGGCTGCTATGGGCGCCAGCATCGGTACTTGCAAAATTTCGATTTGTACTGGCTTGAATTATAGTTTAATATTAAACTAGTTTCAAAACGGAGTCCTGTGATGGCTGAGAATGCATATGATGTGATCGTGATTGGAGCGGGGCCAGGGGGCTACGTTTCGGCAATTCGTGCGGCGCAATTGGGTTTAAAAACTATCGTGGTGGAACGCGAGCATATGGGAGGCATATGTCTCAACTGGGGCTGTATTCCTACGAAAGCGATGCTGCGTTCCTCTGAGGTGTATAATTTGATGCAGCGTGCCAAGGAATTTGGTTTGTCGGCTCAGGGAATTGACTATGATCTCGATGCTGTTGTGGCGCGGTCTCGAGCCATCGCAAAACAACTGAATGGCGGCGTCGCCCATTTGCTGAAAAAGAATAAAGTGACCGCCCTGATGGGTGCGGCGACCCTCATGGCCCCCGGCCAGGTCTCGGTTAAAACGGCCAAAGGTGAGGAGAGCTTATCGGCCAAGCATATCATCATTGCCACCGGGGCGCGGGCGCGCGAATTGCCCGGTGTTGAGGGGGATGGGGATCTGGTTTGGACCTATAGAACCGCTCTGACCCCGCCGCGCATGCCGAAAAAGCTCTTGGTGATTGGCTCCGGCGCAATTGGTATCGAATTTGCCAATTTCTATAACACGCTCGGTGTTGATACCACGGTGGTTGAGGTGATGGACCGGGTGATGCCCGTGGAGGACGCAGAAATTTCCGCCTTCGCTCAAAAGGCTTTTGAAGAGCAGGGAATGAAAATTCGCATAAAAACCGTTGTGAAACAACTTGATCGCGGTCAAGGCTCTGTCACAGCGCATATCGAACAGAACGGCAAAGTCACAACTGAGGTGTTTGACACGGTGATCTCTGCTGTTGGGATCGTGGGCAATGTGGAGGATCTAGGGCTTGAGGCGCTTGGCGTCGAAGTGGATCGGACCCATATTAAAACCGATGCTTATTGCCGCACTGCGGTGGCCGGTGTCTATGCCATTGGCGATGTGGCTGGAGCACCGTGGCTGGCGCACAAGGCCAGTCATGAGGGGGTCATGGTGGCTGAAATGATCGCCGGCGGCACACCTCATCCGGTCAAGCCCGAAAGTATTGCCGGTTGCACCTATTGCACGCCGCAGGTGGCCAGCGTCGGATATACCGAAGCACAGGCAAAGGAGGCAGGTCATGAGGTGCGCATTGGGCGCTTCCCTTTCATAGGCAATGGCAAGGCGATTGCTTTGGGCGAGTCGGAAGGTATGGTCAAAACCGTTTTCGATGCCAAAACAGGTCAGCTCCTGGGGGCGCATATGATTGGCGCGGAAGTCACAGAGCTGATTCAAGGCTATGTGGTTGGGCGGCAGCTGGAAACTACGGAAGAAGATTTGATGCAAACTGTCTTCCCACATCCCACCTTATCGGAAATGATGCATGAGAGTGTTTTAGACGCTTGGGATCGCGCCATCCACATTTGAAATCTGGGAACATTTAGCAAGGCACCAGCGCAAAGCGATGTCCTTTGCGCTGGTGTTTCTCAATCCGATCTTTTGGTGTAATAAAACTCTATGTTTCCTAAATGTTCTCATTTTTTAAGTGGCCCCGCTGCGAGTTAACACTATGTTATGTTCAAAGATTTGGGGTCCAAAATGGCTGAGCTAAAAAACATTGAAGTACGCGGTGCACGCGAGCACAATTTAAAGAACATAAATGTAGATATACCCCGCGATCAATTGGTGGTCATAACCGGGCTGTCGGGTTCGGGCAAATCCTCTTTGGCCTTTGATACAATCTATGCGGAAGGGCAAAGGCGATATGTGGAAAGCCTGTCTGCCTATGCGCGACAATTTCTTGATATGATGGAAAAACCTGATGTTGATCACATCAGCGGTTTGAGCCCCGCGATCTCCATTGAGCAAAAAACCACCTCAAAAAACCCCCGTTCCACTGTCGGTACGGTGACGGAAATTTATGACTACATGCGGCTGTTGTTCGCGCGGGTTGGCACGCCGTTTTCTCCGGAAACTGGATTGCCGATAGAAGCGCAACAGGTTCAAGACATGGTTGATCGGGTCATGGCTATGGAGGAGGGCACGCGCGGCTATTTACTGGCACCCATTGTGCGCGACCGGAAGGGCGAGTACCGCAAAGAATTCGCCGAGCTGCGCAAACAAGGCTTTCAACGTGTCAAAGTTGATAGTGAGTTTTATGATTTGGACGAACCACCTGCGCTCAACAAAAAATTTCGCCATGACATTGATGTGGTCGTTGACCGGATCGTGGTGCGTGGAGGGATCGAAACCCGTTTGGCCGATAGTTTTCGTACGGCTTTAGATCTGGCTGATGGCATTACCATACTTGAAACTGCACCCAATGAGGGCGACCCCGAGCGCCATACGTTCAGCGAAAAATTCGCCTGTCCTGTATCCGGATTTACCATCCCTGAAATTGAACCGCGTCTGTTCTCCTTCAATGCGCCCTTCGGCGCCTGTCCGCAATGTGACGGCTTGGGGGTTGAATTGTTCTTTGACGAACGTCTCGTGGTGCCTGATCAAACCCTAAAAATTTCCGATGGTGCCTTGGCCCCCTGGCGCAAAGGCAATTCGCCTTACTTCATTCAAACAATTGAATCAATTGCCAAACACTACGATTTCAAGCCTTCTGCCAAGTGGAAAGACCTGCCGGAACACGTGCAGAAGGTTTTTCTGTATGGCTCTGGTAAGGAAGAAATCTTATTTCGCTATGACGAGGCAGGGCGGGTGTATCAGGTGACCCGCAGCTTTGAAGGTGTCATTCCCAATATGGAGCGCCGTTACCGCGAGACCGACAGCAATTGGATCCGCGAAGAGTTTGAGCGGTATCAAAACAATCGCTCCTGCGGCACCTGCGGCGGGTATCGTCTGCGCCCAGAGGCTTTGGCGGTCAAAATTGCCGCGTTGCACGCCGGGCAAGTGGTGCAAATGTCTATTAAGGAGGCCTTTGAATGGTGCAAATCCGTGCCAGAACAGTTGAGTAGACAAAAGCTGGCCATTGCCGGGCCAATTTTGAAGGAGATTCGCGAAAGACTCGGGTTTTTGAACAACGTTGGGCTCGAATATCTCACTTTGGCGCGCAGTTCTGGCACGCTGTCTGGTGGTGAAAGCCAACGGATTCGCCTCGCCAGCCAAATTGGCTCTGGGCTGCAGGGCGTGCTCTATGTGCTTGATGAGCCGAGCATCGGCCTGCATCAGCGGGACAATGACCGCCTTTTAACCACGCTCAAAAACCTTCGAGATCAAGGCAATACGGTTATCGTAGTTGAACATGATGAAGAGGCCATTCGGGAGGCCGATTATGTGTTCGACATCGGACCTGGCGCTGGCGTGCATGGCGGGCAGGTCGTAGCCAAAGGCACACCTGAGCAGATCGTTGCCAATGCGGCCTCTGTCACCGGGGATTATCTGTCGGGACGCCGGCGCATTGAAATTCCAAGCACACGCCGTGTGGGCAACAAAAAGAAAGTCACCGTGCGCAAGGCGACGGGAAATAATCTGCAAAATATTACGGTAGATTTTCCGCTGGGACAGTTTGTCTGCGTGACGGGCGTTTCGGGGGGGGGCAAGTCGACCTTGACCATCGAGACACTGTTCAAAACAGCCTCAATGAACCTGAATGGTGCGCGGCAAACACCGGCCCCATGTGAGACAGTCAAAGGTCTGGAGCATCTCGACAAGGTTATCGATATTGATCAACGTCCAATTGGCCGCACGCCGCGCTCCAATCCGGCCACCTATACGGGTGCATTCACACCGATCCGCGATTGGTTCGCGGGCCTACCTGAGGCGAAGGCACGCGGATATAAACCAGGGCGGTTCTCCTTTAACGTCAAAGGTGGGCGTTGCGAGGCTTGTCAGGGCGATGGGGTGATCAAAATTGAAATGCACTTTCTGCCGGATGTCTATGTAGAATGTGAGACATGCAAGGGCGCGCGCTACAACCGTGAAACTCTTGAGGTAAAGTTTAAAGGGCAATCCATTGCGGACGTGCTGGATATGACCGTTGAGATGGCGCAGGATTTTTTCAAGGCTGTGCCCTCTATCCGTGAGAAGATGGATGCGCTCATGCGGGTAGGGCTGGGCTATATTAAAGTGGGTCAGCAAGCCACAACCCTGTCAGGGGGCGAGGCGCAACGGGTGAAGCTATCGAAAGAGCTGTCCAAGCGCAGCACGGGCCGTACCTTATATATACTAGATGAACCGACCACAGGCCTGCATTTTGACGATGTGCGTAAATTGCTCGAAGTGCTGCATGAGCTGGTTGATCAGGGAAATTCTGTCATCGTGATCGAACACAACTTGGATGTGGTGAAAACCGCCGATCACATTATTGACATTGGCCCCGAGGGGGGCGATGGCGGAGGGCAGGTGGTGGCCAACGGAACGCCCGAGGCCGTCGCAAAAGTTCCGCAAAGCCATACTGGACGCTATCTTAAGCAAATGCTCGCGGCGCAAACAGCGCTTTAAATCTCGGGTTTCTTTAGGACCAATTCCAGCAAAGACTGCAGTCCGGGCGGATCCAGTTGGTCAAAATTTGCGCAAAGATTTTCGAGAATTTTCGAATTGTGCCACCCTAAGATGGGATCCGCGAACAGGTGGAATTTCTGGGAAATTTCTGCATCTTCCAGGGGCATATCGACATCGCCGCGTGGGCTGCGTGGCGCGCTGTCGTAGCTGCGCCCATCGCGTAGGCGCAGGCTCACCTGCGCCCAGCGTTTTCCCTCGCTGATCTGCGTTAAATGTGGGTCGTCAATCAATTCAGTCGCGGTGCTTATGCGCAAGATTTCGGGATCTTTGAGCGTCTCGGCCATCAATTCCTCTGGGCCGATTTGGCCGCGCACAATCATACAGGCCACAGGAAAGGCAATCGAATAGGCAAATTCATCGGCTGTTGAAGGGCGATGCCCGGCCAGGCGGGTGGCATTGTGGAAGGTTTTGATCTCCACAGAGCTGATCTCTTGATGGGTGATTTGGTGCTTGGCCATAAGGTCGGCAGCAGCATCGATGCTTGGGTGGGCCCAACGACAACACGGGTAGGGCTTGTAATGGGTGTCGCTCACCAAATTCCAGGTCTCGCCCAAGCCGTGCCAATGCGGCCCCTCACAGGTGAGCGCCGGTGCGCCGGTGAATCCGTTGAGGGCCAAAAATCCCGCCGTGAGCCCGGTGGGCGCACCCCAGCCAACCCCGTCGCGCACCATCGTAGGGTGATCAATGCAGCGCATCATTTGGCTGCGTGGACCATGATATTCGCCAATTCCTGCGGCCTCATGGATCTGCATGGGATTGCAGCCAATAACCCTCGCGGTCATTGCTGCAACCCCAACCGCAGTCCAGGCTCCTGATGTGTGGTAATCGGCGCAGGTGTCATGCTGTGTCAGCCCGGCTCGGTAGGAGATCTCATAGGCCAATGCCAAATAGGTTGCAAAATCCTGCCCTGTCATCGGGCGTTCATCGGCCAGAGCCAAAAGTGCTGGAAAGATCGCAGATCCCGCATGACCTTTGCAAGGGGAGGTGCCATCGTGGGCATCGATGCTGTCAATCGAGATCGCTCCGGCCATCGCAGCGCCGGCCAAGCTGGCCAAATGCCCATCAAAAAGACAGCGTGCAGCGGAGGCCGAAGTGGCGCCGAACAGCATTCTTGCGGTTTTTGTTCCTATCTTTGCCATTTCGGTTTGCGAGCCAATGGCCGCAACTCCAAGGCTGTCGAGCAGAGAGCGCCTCAAAACTTTGAGAACATCCTCAGGCAGGTCCTGATAAGACAGGCTTGCGGCAAAGTCTTGCATCAACATTTGTGGCTCCTAGGATCGTGTGCGGCCCTCGAATCGTGGCAGCATCGCAGAGAAATCTCGACCGCTACCATCCTCTTGTTCGACAAATATTTTGTAAAGTTCAGTCGCCGCCGCTCCCATGGGGGTGTCGGCATCCACATCTTGTGCAGCCTGTTGTGATAGGCGTAGATCTTTGAGCAT
>Ga0206126_10000494_pt1 | contig 51777 bp, 55 predicted proteins | sample Helgoland_Spring_5_FD_148621 | JGI IMG/M metagenome (GOLD analysis project Ga0206126, IMG submission 148621) | Pelagic subsurface seawater microbial communities from Kabeltonne, Helgoland, North Sea - Helgoland_Spring_Bloom_20160412_1 | ecosystem: Environmental > Aquatic > Marine > Epipelagic ...
ATTGTCAATTCCTAAAATTTTAGAAATCAGGAAGCAATTCCTAAAATTTTAGAAATCTGATTGTCAATCTGATTGTCAATTCCTAAAATTTTAGAAATCAGGAAGCAATTCCTAAAATTTTAGAAATCTGATTGTCAATCTGATTGTCAATTCCTAAAATTTTAGAAATCAGGAAGCAATTCCTAAAATTTTAGAAATTCGGTGGTGAATTCAGTTTGTCAATTCCTAAAATTTTAGAAATCTGTTGTCAATTCCTAAAATTTTAGAACTGAGTCAATTCCTAAAATTTTAGAACTTCGGTTGTCCATTCCTAAAATTTTAGAAATCAGGAAGCAATTCCTAAAATTTTAGAAATTCGGTTGTCAATTCCTAAAATTTTAGAAACTCAGACAATTCCTAAAATTTTAGAAATTCAGTTGTCAATTATATTTACTTATGTTGGGTTATGGGACCACAAAACTTTTAGGAAATCGGTGGTCAATTCCTAAAATTTTAGAAATTCAGTTGTCAATTCCTAAAATTTTAGAAATTCAGTTGTCAATTATAATTAGTGTTTTTACATACTGAAATGTTATATTTTTGGTAACTAATGTTTTTACATACTGAATTCCTAAAATTTTAGAAACTCGAGACAATTCCTAAAATTTTAGAACTTCGGTGGTCCTAAAATTTTAGAAATGTTAGGAATTGTTGGTCCCCGTGGATTTAAATAGGCTGCATTAATTACTATAAACAGACTGTCGACGACGTCATTATGATAATCCGTTATGTTGTTCTAACATTAACATGTATCTGTGGCATGTTGCAAATACGCAATTATAATCGCTATTTGGTCGACCATCGTCGCAAGCATGACGAGGCAGGTACATATTTGAACTCGGATGTGTGTTCCGACCCTATCACAAAGGCCCAGTTGGGCACATTTAATTTATGTGAAAAGGCTTCGCATATCGTGGCTGAAAATCCTCGGTCTGCAGCATTTTATGATATTTTGAACGACTGGTATCCATGTGGTCATGGCCGCTGCGACGGTGTTGGTGACTGGTTGATGGCCAATGTCCATTGGTTTATTATGGTGATATTAGTGATTGGCATGATGATATATTTCAAGTGGGTGGAACATCAGCGTGATGTGTTGTATACGCGCATGCGATTGCCAACTATGTTGGCGGGGCAATCTGTACAACATGTGGATTAGTAGTATAAATGTCTGCTTTTTTTGTTGAACAATGAATAATTGGGATACACATGAAGTGCATTTCCAACCTTCGGAAGGATTGACAGATAATCAAACGGCCATCCGTGTTTTGGACGAGCTAGAGGGGCCAGAACGAATTGCTGCGGCCAACGAACGCAAACAGATGTTGGAGACACCGGTTCGTGATGAAAATGTTGTACAGCACGTGATCCAACGTCAGGAGTTATTAGAGAGTGTAAAGGCTGACCCCGGGTATAAGTTTTTGATGATGGTGTCATCCTTTTCTTCGCGGCGCATTGATATCATTTGTAATGTTCCGAGAAGAATAGCTCGGTTAAACCGTGGTCGCATGAACTGCGGAATGGAAGCAACGTTTGATCAGTGGATTGAGAATCCGGAAGTGAGTGGTCTTGTGCAGTTGTCGCCGTTTGCGTACGGCCATATCAAGGAGGCGGAGATGATAGTGAACAATGGATTTGTGTGTGCTTCGTTGAAAACATTGATAGAGGACGCCAACTACGCACAACTGTTTGCTCGTCTTGTGGCGTGTCGCATGTCAATTTCGAGTTGTTTGTGTGCATCTCGGCAAATGTTGGACAAGACGTTTCAGCGTTTGCATCAAGAACAACATATGTTACTGAAAGCTTTACGTTGTCGTCCGCGGCAATCGTCAAGAGGACGTGATTGGACTCGACCTGTACACGCGCAGTAGTTAAAAATAATGAAATAGTTAAAAATTTATTATATGCTTATAAACTTATATGCTTATAAACTTCTCTCGGAATCTTGAAGCGTTGACCTTCCATATATTTTGGATTGAAAAGATGAAAGTTTGGAAATTTTCTCTGGATGGCTTGGATATTGTTCATGAGTTTGCTCATGACTGGATGTTCCATGTTGACGGGTGCGGTAATGTAATCGTTGGCGTTCTGGATATGTTCCTGCGCGGGTTCCAGTTTATAAACGTCTTCAGGTGCGAGTTTGTCTAGAAAGGCATCCGACCCTGAAAACGTGGACATGCGCATGGCCAACGTGTCTTGGAATGTCAAAGAGTATTCGTCTTCCAACGCGCGAATTGATTTTGAGGAGATGGCGGGTGGTGTCATCACCTGTGTGTTGAACGCCAAGTTGCCCGACCACGAGCAAGTGTTTTCAATGCGAGCGCAGTTCTGTGGTGTCATTTGTGCCCATGAATAGTAGTCGGAAGAGGTACCAAGTGATGCCGGGTAAAAGCGATGTTTCGAGTCTGCAGTATTGTACATGCGGTATCCTCCCAATGCGGAAGATTTCATCAGAATATTGTCGTCTTTTGAGGCGCGTGCAGCGTTGTTTGTGAAATAGATGTGTTCAATGTCGGACAAGACAGCATTGACAGTATCGGACATGATTACTTGACACCCTGGGGCAATCGACTTTGCGAGTTCGTGTCTCATGTCCTCTGTTTTAGAGATGATGGAGTAGGTATCTCCAAATTTCATACGTTTCCACTGTTTGTCCACCTCTCCTGCAGTGACGCCTTGTTGAATCCACTTTTTGTAGAGTGGCAGTAGCATTTCTTCCTCGGAGACGTCCACGACAATGCGGTGTTCAATCTGTTCACAGCCGAAATCATCTGGTTTGGAAATGGTGTATTCGCCGACGGAGGAGTTCGCCCCCTCGAGTTGAACACTGGCCAACTGCGTTTTGCTGAGTGGATTTTCAACGGCAAAAACGGAGCGACCACGAGCAATGGATGGGTGAAACCACTGCATGTCTTTTGGGCCCAGTTTGTATGACTTTGTCACGCAAACGACGAGACCTTGTGCGATGTGTTGATTTCCAAGTTTAAGCGAAGTATCCATGTCTACAGAAAAGTTAGGCAGGACGTGGACGGATTTTACTTGGTCAGCTTGTTGTTCGAGTCGTTGAAGAATCGAATCAAGTAATTTTGTCGAGGTCTGGTCAAATTGGACATTCGATGATTTGTCGACAGTGAATGGCATTTTGGTTTAATAGGACATATTAAATAGGGTGTTTTTGTTCCTCGGTGCGTGGATAACTTCGTGCCAACTATTTTTCCACGCGTCCCACAATGACATTGGGACCGACACGTTGTGAAACTTGTGCCTACATTCGTCGTCGTAACATCGTTGAAACACTTGACGTCTGTGGACGTCAATGTCGAACCATATGTTATTGCCACGATGTTCTCGTCCCGCAATTTGACATTTTTTTGACCGTGTGGATACTCTGTAGTGCCCGTGGAGATTAAAGGAACAGTTATGTCTACAGGTTTGCCCCTGTATATTTCTATCCAACCAATCCAATATTGGCGACAACATCGGACAGGTGGTCCTGGACTGACCCACTGGCGATACTAACGTTCGACATCTTTGCCATTCGCCCGTCTGAGTACATACAAACATCTGCTCTGGCTTGATGGAGGTCGAGACGGGCATCGAATCGTCTATCTCTCTACATTCATGAACCGGGACGTCCACAGCCTGTACGAGTAGTGTCCACCAGGGGTCTGTATGTGTGAGAACCCTTGTCGAACCGAATTTGCACGATCCTTTAATTCGAAACATTCTATTGCGCGTGTAGACTGCGGTGTCAATGGCTTCTCTGCATGGATGGCCTTCTAAACACAGGACGAGTCTGCGAATAAAAGCACCGACGTGATATACGTTTTTGAGATAGATGTTGGTACAGATGACGTGCCAAGATTGTTTTTCATCAGAACAGGAATCAAGTACTTTGATGTCGGGCTGTATCTGAAACTTTAATTGAACAGCCTCTGCAAGCTTTGTGAGAATGTACTGCAAGTCGACGGCCTCTGTCGACTCGATATCTAAAAAGATGCGCGAGGGACGATTCTCTAACAAACATTCGTACCAATGTTTGTCGGCGCACGTGTCGTACAGCTGTTTCAAACCTTGTAATGTATTTTTTAGAAACGTTTTTTGTCCAGACGCCGAAATGTCTTGTGCCATTATAATCTCGTGCTTCGATAAACATTGTAGGGTTGAGAACAGAGTTTTGAACATCGTGTGTGTCAAATATAAAATCATGCGAAACAAAATTGACTTATTCGCACCTTATGAACTACTGCATGAATTAACTTTTGTCACTTATATAAGGGGCGTTGATTTGTGACAAGAAAACGATGTCCAAAATTCAACGCCCAGTCTTAACCCCCAACGTTGTCGCCGATTCCGGCGAACTTAAATCTTTAACAGCTGCATCGTCAGCAGCTCAGCAAGATTCACCACCTGCTCCGTTCACAACACGGGTTGTGTTCGAGTCCAACGCCTCGGCCCAGCAGCTCGAGCATGGTGTCATTGTTCAGCTCGCCAACGCTGCCAACATCTTTCAGGCCACTGGCAACGAAGATGTCTCCAAAGGCATCTTGACCTCCATCACGGTCAAATCCATCTACTCCGACTGCTCGGAGCCCGTAACCTTTGCACTTAACCTTTTTAACAGTTCTGAGAAAGAGCCGTCTATCAAGAACAACGAAGGTTGGTTGCACACACCAACTAAGACCGATTTTGGCACCGAGGCCACGTCCAAAGATGCGAATGGCTACCGCAACTTGTTGGCTGTCATGCCATACGAGAAATCTCGTTCGGAACTGAATGTCTACGAGCCTAATGAAATTGCCTCCGACAATCTCGTTGTAAAATACGGCAACTGTTCCAACGAAAACTTGTACGAGGGTGTTGTTGCGTTCCCAGGCGAGCAGTACTACTTGGTGTCACAGGACCACGTCGTCCTCAACGTCATCCGTCAGAACTGGGAACAGCTGGGCATCAATGTCGATTCCGAAGCTCGCTTCAACGGCAAATACGTCCAGGTCCCCGCACATGTCTTCGATCGCGTCATCAACGACCTGCAGTCCCATGTCTTGGCACGAATGCCATTTACCAATTTGAATGACGTTCGCGCGAAGTTCACCAGCAAACCCACCAAACATTACGTGGATTCCCATCCAGACGGGCCAGAGGGCATGTACAAAGTGTGTGTGGAATTGCAAATGAATTACCAATTCCCATCTGCCAAGGAGGAAGTCCAATCTGCAGAATAAATTTATAGTATTTAACTCATTCATTAAATTTTAATTTATGTTATGTTGTTGTAAAGAATCTCCCTACAAAGAAAAACTCTGCCGTACTTGTTGGCGTACCAAAAAAGAAATGCAATATCATTGTACTTGGCCCAATTGTCTTCGACCCGTCTTTGCCTTGACATTATGTCGCTCTCACTACCGCCAAATCAACGTGGAATGTGTCCACCCCAATTGCCACCGACCCTCCTATTGTAGGCAAGTATGTGCGCACCACTATCGGAAAAGGGAATTTTTACCTATCGTTCAATGCTTCGAGTGCACGCGTCCCGTGTACATGCAGCATAAATGTTTTTATCACTTTACCTACCGGTCCTGTTCAAAATGCAACAACACCGTTTTTTCGAAACAACTGTGCCATAAACACTACATGCGCCAATACAGACTTCAGCGAAACAAAGGTCCCACAATCAATAACGACACCAGACCAGAGGCCAGTAACATGGTGCCCGAAATCATCAACCATAGTCCCGAAATCCACTCTTCTTTTGAACACTCGGTCATTTGATTTATTCTTGACGTACGTAAATAGGCACTTTTTTATAACCGTGTCATGAAATTTCGAATCAATACTTGAAGCCACCACAGCCCGATGAAAATAAGAAACATGGCACTCAAAGAACTCCACACAAATTCCGACGTCCACAGAGTGGCGACAAACGAGGAATGGTGCATTTGACATTCACAAAGTCCAAGAGCAGTCCACGTATATATGCCGATAAATCCACATGCAATGTAAGAAAGAAAGACACACAAAAGCCCCGTCATCAAAATGATGACATATATAAGAGTTTGACACATCATTTCTCCACATTTTTGCCCTCGAGACACTTGTAATGGGCTTTGGCAAATTGTGCAGTGTGTCTTCGCGCTCTTGAGGCGATACTTGCGTATACATTTTTGGTGTACCGTCGCCTGACATTCACAGGGAGATACTTGCTGGCATTCTTCTAAACAGATATAGCATGTATTTGGTACTAAAGATTCTTCCGTCATGCGTTACTTGATTTTTCCTGACCAATGTAGAAAACATATATGTGTAAGATTGAATGATAAATATTTTAAAAAAAACGGAATACTTAAAACCCTTGTTATATTTAAACATTCTCACCGATGGACCCAGTCTCCCTATTTAAAAAAACAAGTACTTGTTTTTTTACCGACAAATCGAATAAACGTCTCGTCCTTTTGCCCATTCGCCATCCGAATCTGTGGAACATCTTCAAAGAACAGCAGTCGGTCTTATGGACGACGGAGGAAATTGATTGGAACGGTGACGTCAAAGACTTTCAATCCCTAAAGCCGGCCGCTCAAAAGTTTTTGTTGCGCGTCATCGCCTTTTTTGCGTCGTCGGACATGCTCGTGATTGACAACCTAATGGACCAATTCATGTCTGAAGTCACCGTAGCCGAATGTCGCACATTTTATACGTTGCAGGCATACATAGAGACAATACATTCAGAGACGTATGCTACTGCGCTACAAAAATTTGCCCCGCCCGACCAGTACGAGGAACTTTTTGACGCAGTAGCACGCGAACCTACGATTAAAGCCAAAGGTGATTACGCTCAAAAGTACATGAGCAAAAGCCGACCGTTCGAAGAGCGGCTGTGGGCGTTCTGCATCTTTGAGGGAGTTTTATTTGCGTCCTCGTTTGCATCTCTGTACTGGCTACGCACAAAAGACAAGTGCAAAGGACTCACTTTTTCGAATGAATTAATTCAGCGTGACGAATCTCTCCATGCTAAATTTGGCGTGGAGATGTTAAAGATGGTGTCCCTGTCGCAGGAGCGCGCCGCTTTGATTCTGAAGGAAGCCGTTGCTATTGAAGAGGCGTTTGTCCGGGCGGCATTGCCGGAAAACTTGGTGGGTCTTGGCACTGACGACATGGTACAATATGTACAATATTGTGCGGATCGTCTATTTTCGATGTTAGGGCATTCTGCGATATGGAATGCAGGCCAACCGTTTGCGTTTATGGAAATGATATCGATTGACGCGAAGAGTAATTTTTTTGAGAAACGTGTCGCGGAATACACAATGGCAGGTGTGGGCCAGAGCGCCACAGACGCGAGTTTTTCTCTGGAAGAAGAATTTTAAAATAGGGTCGACATGAAAAATGGGGTTGTCTTTTTGTTTCTTGTAACCCTCGCCAAAAGAAAAGCAAAAATTGTAAAAATACTTCTAACATTTACATGGAATAAGATAATTTTCAATTATGAAATATTTATAGGACTGTACCAACATGACCATGGCCCAATTCAAAAAACTTAACACGTATTTAGCGTCGCACTCATCCTCATTTCCAAAGTTGGTACCTGCCTTGAAAGCCATGTCGGACTTTGTCGGGCACGAAGATATCAAAGAGACCGTTGCTAAAATGGTACTTTTCTTTATTGCACAATGTGCACAGCATAAGCCCTTGCGCCGGTCCAAACGAAAACGAAAATCGCGCCAGCGTCGCCCCAAACGCCAAAGAATATCTTCGATTACTTCCTCCGAAGAAGAAGACGACCCAGATTTTGATCCGGGTGGAGATGCGAAAATGGCATTAATTGCTTTGTTGACACATTCACTACAAGCGGGCGAAGGCGATTCGTCAGATTCGGAAGATGAGGCGGAGGACCCACCCTACGTCCTGAAATGTCGCGACAAAATGAAATTGTTACAAGGACACTTTGTACATACTCTCCTATTAGGCCAACCCGGGACGGGGAAAACAACGTTTGCGACCCTGTTAGTGGACGTCTGGGACGCGCTAGGCATTATCGACAAACGTCGCTTCAAGATTACGAAAAGGTCAGACTGGGTCGGTAAATACCAAGGCCATTCGGTAGCAAAGGCAAAAAAACTAATTGAATCCTGCAAAGGCGGTGTCATCTTTATTGACGAGGCCTATTCCATCATCTCGTCCAAAGATGGAGATGACATGTACGGACAAGAAGTATTGACGGAAATCGTCGAAGCCATGTCGAATATTGATAAACAAGTGCTTTTCATTATGGCAGGCTACGAAAAAGACATGAAACAACTATTTACACACAATGCAGGGCTTGAAAGACGGTTTGGATATGTATACAGATTTAAAACTCCACCCGCCGTTATGCTTGAATCCATTTTTTTGAAACAACTAAAAGAAACCAAATGGAAAGTGTGCAAAGAAGACCGTTTGCACATGCTTAATTTTTTTCAAAGGAACGCGAAAACCCTAAAGAATGGTGGCGGTTCCACAAATCAGCTTATATTTCACAGCAAGCAAGCTTCCATTGTTCGAGAATTTCCGAGTAAAGCGACGTCACAATTAACGATTGCCGACCTGGAGGATGGTATGAAAACATTTGGTCAACACGCACAAATGTTCCAACCGTCCGCTCCTCCATTCGACATGTATTTATAAATATCGTCTATTTAATGCACATATATATTTTTGTTTATGTTCCGGTGTCAGATTATTGCTTGGAGTCTTCTCTTATGGTCGATGATTTTTACCTTTTCTATTCTCACCTATCTCGATATCAAACCCATCTACAGAACGATACCACTCGCCGCTCTCGCGGCCAGCCTGCTCATCTTAACAAGCCTTGTTGTACATGCTGCCAAAAAAACAAAATCTCTCCTCGTGTTCTCAGGCTGGTGTTTCTTAACTCTGGCAGGTATTCTATTGCGAACAACTGGCTACATCATCGACTGGCATCTCAACTTGTTAATCACCATATTTACTGTCAGTGCGGCCTTCGCGTGGTGTGTTACAGGCCATATAGACAACGTGACGGAACCGGGTCTATATTGGTACGTATGGTCTGTACTGTTCCTCTTTGCAGTCCTGTGCGCGTTTAACAACAACTCTGAAATGGCCATTATTATATACACTGGCAATACTGGTCTGTTGGCGACAGCGCACCTATTGTACATTCGCCACATTCTCAAATTTATAACAGCTGGACCCCAACGATGCCGACTTCTATTTCGAGTGATGTCATGTTTTGTCATCGCGATTGCACTGATGGTAGGAAGCATCTGCTATAAAACAGATGAAATAGACAGTCGACAATGGGAACAATGGGTTATCGCCACAGAAATTCTACTGTTGATAGCACTGATTATAGATGGCATTCTTGGATTCACAAAGAATGGTATAAATAACGCCTATGAACGTGTATCACCTGAATCACCTGACAATGTTCTATGAAATTATGATGTTTTTGACCGCGGTGGCCATTTTTTGCGTGGTACATCTCATCTTTAAAAACATTCGGGACATTTTCCTTTGGTCTTGTAAAATCATCACAACCATCTTTCTGTGGTCTTTCGTCTGGGTCGCCACACAACTACACCATTTGCCAGATTGGAAAACACAATTCACAGAGTCGGTCTGGCAACTTGTCAACATGACCAAAGGCGAACTATAAGCGGCGCACCGAAAAGGGCGTCTGTGCCAACATTGCATTCGGAAAATACGTCTTAAACGTATCTTGTTTTGTCGTTACGTACAATAAACCAACATGTTCCACCGTAGCGGTTTGCTCGCCTATACGCAACTCATCGCCCTTGCGAATCGTTTCCATGGACAAAAGAGTGCCGCCCGCCAACAAAGAAACAATATACGGTTGTAACGCATAGCCAAGTCCTATAGAAAGACCCCCCAAGAACGAGATGGCGGTCTCCGACCCCACCAAATGCCCAATTAAAAAAATGACAACGGTAGACAACAGCGCAAAATGTGTCGCTTGAGACACGTAAAAGGATAATCTAAAATAATGACGCATACAACCATACGTTGCTTTTGCCAATTGCGTTGCAACTAGGAACACACCTAAACAAACAAAAATATCATCTAAAGAGTTCCAGATGTGTTCGAATAAATTAAATAATGAACCATTCGCTTTGACATCAGACACTGTAGAATTGATCAACATTCATTTTTATTTTTATTCTTTATATACTACTCTGTAATAACATGGTAAACAGACATTTCTGTAATGTTCCAAAAACAAACACACTGCATGCAATCACCACAAATGTTGTTGATTTTGCAAACACATTGTCCAAAGACAAACACAACGCATAAGATATGGCACCACGCACGCCACACATTGAAAAAAACAACAGTGTCTTGACCGTCCACTTGTGGCGACCTGCTCCCTTCAAACAACCACCCAATAAAAATACCACCAACACACGACCCACCAGGCAAGAAATAAATATCATTACAGACGTACCAAAAGACTCGAACTTGTACGTATGCAAAGCAAGTCCCAACATCAAATACACGTACGCTTCAATTATCGTCGACAAACTTGCCACTGACTTGACAAAATCAGACGAGGGCCGCACCATAGCACCATACGCAAATAAACCCAATATACCAGACACTTCCAAACATTCACACGTCGTATACACAAACAAAGCCAACAAATAATGACTCGTCAAATCTTTCATCTCGAACCGATTGACCAACCACGCCAATCCAGTGCCAAACATAATCGCTAGTAACGTGCACAACAACGACAACGAAATTATTTCAAACGGAACCCATTTGTCCATATCGCGATTTGTGTCGTTCATAGCCGTAAACAAACGCACCAAAACTACAGACAAGGCGTCATTCATTAGAGACTCATTTTCCAACACTTCGAAAATATACTTGTCGTTCGTTTCCACAGAACGCGTCAATGCCAATGTAGCAACCGTATCCGTCGGTGCCAATATAGACGCGAAAATTAGCGCAACTCCTGGTGTGACGCCGGCCCACACGACAAGACCCCACGCTATCCACAGCATCGACAAAAAAGTTCCCACAGTGGCAAAAGTTACCGACGATAGCCAATTTTGACGTAGTGACGACATCTTAAATTTAAAGGCAGAATTTAACAAGATGGGTGGCAACAACAAGTACAAGAATAATTCAGGGGCAAAATTAAAGGCAGAGGACGTTGTCGAATTCCAGATGAAAGACACTATCATACCCAAGGCCAATGCGAAAACCGAAGACGGCACCAACTTAATGTTGTGCTCCCAGACAATCACTAATGCAATCAAACACAAAACAAATAAAAATATACGACCGTCTGTTTCATGGGTCATTTCTGTTGAATCAAAAAAAAACTTATACTATATCTGTTGCACATTTAGGATTTCACCAAGGAATAAACCAAACCATTACGCGCACACACTCTCCAATATTTTGCACTCGAAAATATGTAGCTTCATACGTCACATTTGCGGTGCCTACTTGATCGACAAAATAATTTTGGTCAAAAACATTGGCCATCGTACATTTCCAATCGGTACCATCTTGCAAACATTCCGTATTCCACGAATACTCGACTTTTTCACAGATATTGAAAATAGCATTTAACATTGGAGTCTCAATCACCATGTCGTCCATCTGTTGAACCAACGAGAAATAATAGGACCAAATTTGGAATATCATAGTGCTCAACACACCCAATACTGAGAAAACTAATCCAATCCGACAACACCATACCCGCGTAGAACTATCACACATTTCGACCGATGTCATTTACACTCAAAATATCATACTATAAATACTGTCTTTTAATTTTCTCGAGTACGTTTATTTGGACTTTCTAATTCAGTACCACTACGCTTATGCTCAGTCCTTCCAGTCGGTGAATACGCTGGACTTGCCGGTGAATACGCTGGACTTGCTGGACTTGCCGCTGGACTTGCCGGTGAATACGCTGGACTTGTCGGTGAATACGCTGGACTTGTCGGTGAATACGCTGGACTTGCTGGACTCGCCGCTGGACTTGCCGGTGAATACGCTGGACTTGCCGGTGAATACGCTGGACTTGTCGGTGAATACGCTGGACTTGTCGGTGAATACGCTGGACTCGCTGGACTCACCGCAGGACTTGCCGCAGGACTTATAGGATGCTGCTGCTGCTGCCATGCTGGCTGCTGTGGTTGCGCTGGTTGCTGCTGCTGCTGCCATGCTGGCTGCGGTGGTTGCGGTGGCTGCTGCTGCCATGCTGGCTGCGGTGGCTGCTGTGGTTGTTGCCATGGTGGTTGCGGTGGCTGCTGTGTAGTGGCGTATGTCATATGTGTGTTCCAAGAATCGTCGTGTGTATCACATTGTTGCGGAAATCTCGAATCGAACTCACCGAACAAATCTTCTTCCTCATCGTCCGATGGTTCCCAGTCATCTTTGTCCCACTGTTCTTGATATGTTTGCTCAGTGATACAGCCGTTAAAGTGTGAACCACAGCGTGGTTCTTTTCCGATGAGTAATTGTTCGGAGACGCCGGTGAGTTCGTCATGCAAGCCTTTGACGGCAGCGTTATGAAAGATTTCGACGGGTTGTTCAAAGGTGGCGCGTTTGAGCGGTGTAGCGCTTTCCATCATTTTTTTGACCCCGTGCCGTGTTAAGGCTGTAATATTTCCTTTCCATGTCATCCAATCTACAATGGTCATGTAATGTCGCATGTTGACGTATGAACCGTCAAAAGACAGGACAGCATGCATTTCTTTGAGGAGGGCTGCTCTGGCCGCTTCGATACCAAATTTCGCTCTTATTTCGAAAATATCATTGCATTGAATATGGTTGAAATCGATACCGGCCAGAGAATGAATATGACCCAAATCGATGCCTTCTGTATCGATGACAAACGCGTCGTGTTCGACTCTGATGTTCACCTGTGGTATATGAGCCGAGCCTTTGACGGTGGCGTCTAGGACTTGTTTGGCGTATTGAAAAAAATTCTTTTCGTCTCGCACTCGAACGTAAAGGTGAGCGTCTCCTGTTGGATTGTCCGAATATGCAAATGCTACGTGTTTTGCAAAGGACATATTACGTAGGGTATTGACTATGTCGTAAACATCTATAGCGTTTTGAATGAACGCTTTCCGTGGAAAGGTACAGTGTAGAATACGTTTGGGGTTGTGTTTCGTGGACCATCGTTTATTGTCTGGCATCGTTAAATATTCCTGAAGACCTGGACACTTTTCGGCGTCGTACGTAAATTTGCTATGCAAATCTTTGATTCTCAGACGTTTAATGTCTGTTTTTAATTTCCAAGCGTTTTCCGGCTGCATGGTGGTGCCTTCCGAACAAATAGTCAGGACGGGTGTTTTGACTTTTGATGACGCATTGATGAGCTCTTCGAACCTTGGAAGACCGAGTGTGACGTTTTTGGCGCTATTTCCCGCATTGTGGAAGGTATCCCTACAACACAGGCCAGATGCAGTGACCATGTTTCGTGTTTTAGCTACTGTTAAATCATAGACAAATGGATGTGATGACGGTACTTCTTCGACTGACACTACCTCGTCCAAAAATACATCATTTAGTACTTCCAAGCGTTTTTTTTGGACAGATGCGTCTTCCAAACGTGTTGCTTTACCCGTTGTAGTTAACTGGATATGCTGCATGAAGGTCTGTCCTCCTGCAATGCTAATGTACAATGACCACACTGGCTTCTCATTTACATTCCAGGTCATTATAGTCGAACGTATGCCATAATTTTTCAAAAGCAAACCGATGCCTTCTGTTAATATTTTTGATCTTGACGTACACGTTATGGCACCGTTTTTCGCCACTGAACCGTCACCGGAAAAATAAGCATCGAGAAGTCCTTCTACAAAATCTCGACGTGCTGAAAATGCGAAAGAGGGTACTTTTTTTAGGTATGAACCGTGATTGCAGAGTGTCACCATAAGGCGGGCTAGAACAGAGGAGTGGAACATAATCGATATCCCTCCATTTTTGGGTCTATCTTTGTGAGCTGTAACATGTGAACGGATACCCATGGACATCGGCCAAACCATGGCTTTCTCTCGATAGTTGACATCGTTATTGGCAATGTGAATTTGATGTGGAGTAGCGCATCCCTCTGCCAAATAAGCTCCAAAAAAGAATCCAGAGTCACGATTCAATTCGAGAATATCTGGAATAGGACGTGTTGAATGACGAACATGTTTCGGAAAAACGAGCCCAGTCGTCCTAAATCTTGGTTCTCGTTCTATTGCTGTCCTGCAAGTATCTGAGCGCTTGTACGGAACATCATTTTTGTACTGGCCAAACCAAGACCGCTGAGACATGTCAATTTTGGAGGTAATGCTTGTGAAAATATACTCTGTTGGAGATAAATAGTTTTTCACCTCGAGTGTGGTGAAACCAAGCGAAGTGGGTAAAGTTTGGATCACTGGAATCATGTCGCCTACCTGAATCGAAGCACCATCTTTCGTCTCAATGTGACCTTCTTTCACCACTAAAAAAGATTTTGCCTTTGTTGCAGTCACAGACCTGCCTGATTTTGTTTTTACACGCACCAAAGTATTTGTTCCGTCTTTATTAACAGGGGGGTGACGCGTAACTGCTTCAAGGGGTTCCCATGTCACATTGCCATGTTCATCTACTGTCAGTGCTTCCGCAAGACCATCTGAAATCGGCAGGTATTCAGTGTTAGGTTCTGGACAATGAATCTGCGCCGAATAAGATTCCATAAGACTGTCAATAAGCATCCCGACAGAACCATTTCTGACTGCATGTACGTGACCATTCCATCTGATAACCAGTTCAGTGTTGTAGTCCACACTATTGAGCGTCCTGTAAAAGATAAAAGATAAAAAAAGTTGTCAGCGAAAAAAAAAAGAAGTTCTTCAAACTCTCAAACTCACATCTGCGTGGTGGGCTCGCCTACAGATTGCGCTGCGATGGTTCCGACCATTTCGCCGGCTGCGACAATGCTTGCATGCCATTTTTTTAAGAGAAGGTTGCAGATGTCAGTTAATACGGGCGCTGAACAAGGCAAGTCTTTTTTGGCAAAGATGGCCAAGACATAGGCATGCACTAGAGGTACTTGCAGGGTGGCTTGGAGCAATGGTGCTATTGTTGCTTGTAATTCTGATTCGGTCAGACAGCCATTGTCTTTGAATTTGTGCAAGAGCCGGGCAGCCGGTACTGAGATGGCCCATTTTTCTCCCAGCTTTGTCGTTTGATTCCACTTCCACAGGTCAAATGCGTCTTTGGCCCACGGGTAGTAATTTTCTGTTAGTGTGGCCATATCATCAAAGGGACAGGTGACCATTTCATGTGACATGCCGTCCATCCCATCTTCACCGTAGACAAATTGTAAAATTCTGTTTTGAGAATCTCGGACTGTTTTGTCTGTGGCAACATGGATAGATTCTAGTGATTTGACGAGCCTGCGTTGGATGTAGCCTGTTGTCGAAGTCTTGACGGCTGTATCGATCAGACCTTCACGCCCACCGACAGTATGATGCCAATATTCGTCGGGTGTGAGTCCATCAATGTAGGAGTGTTTTACAAAACCACGTGCACGTGCCGAGTCATCATTGGGTCGAAACATGGGCAATGTTCTTCCAGATACTGTGGGCTGCATTCGTTTACCACTGCAATTTTGCTGTCCCACACAGGCCATAATCTGAAGAATATTGACCATAGACCCCTTTGAGCCGGACTTGACCATAAGACCGAGACAATTATCTGGACGCATGGCCGACTGAGCAATTGTCCCCATAGAATCGCGTGTCTGGTTTAACATGCGATTAATTTTTGATTCTGCCTGTCCGGCATGTTGTTTGCGAATGGTAGCAGCCTTTTCGTCAATGTCTTTGCACTCTTGTCGAACTTTGGCGGCTGTATCATCGGTTATGCGCATGTCGCCAATGCCAATGGAAAATCCTTGTGTCGAAAACCACAGATGGTTGATTCTTTGCAGTTCATTGATAAATTGACAGCATCGGTCGGGTCCATAGTCATTGTACAACCGATGAATGATAGAACCATGAGAACGACCTAGTGCTTTTTTGCCAAGTGGACCTTTTAAGAGTTGACCATTGTAGATGTAGTCTTTCCATATAAAGTCTGTAGGAAAGAGTAGCGACATGCATTGTAGCCCTGTCCACAATGGTCCGGGTAAATGTGCAGGGGGCAATTCTGCGCCTTCGACCCACATAACAATGTTGCACATTTCTCCTTTGTCGAGTACAACGCCTGGACTTGTCAACATAAAGGACGACAGCAGAGAGTCTTGGACGATGCCCATGACGGGCCGATTGGCCTGGGGTGTAATAATATTTTTCGCGACTGACATTAGCTCGAGCGCATCAGCGCGCGATTCGTGTGTCTGCAAAAGATGCAGGTTCATCTCGTCACCGTCCTGAAAACATTCAAAATAACAGTTAGTTACGTTGGCAACAACAAAAAAAAACAGAGGCAGAACTTACAAAATCAGCATTGTAGGGCGTTGTACAGCTCAGATTGAGGCGAAACGTCTTTCCTACTTTCATAATTCTGGCACGGTGGCACATAATAGACATGCGATGCAACGAGGGTTGTCTGTTAAATAGGACGGGGTCTCCATCTTTCATCATGCGTTCGACTGCCCATCCTACCTGCAAATCTGTCTGGCCTTTGACTGTTCGCATATCCAGGCGCGTGCCATCTTTGCGTACGACGTATTTGATACACGGGTCTTGATTCAAGACCATTGCTTTCAATTGTTTGTAGTTAAGGCGGTTGACATGTTCGACAACGGTCAGTGTTTCTGCCACATGTTTAGGCACTCCTACTTCCCGCATATCCAAATTCGCATCTCCGGTGATGACCGTTCTCGCAGTAAAATTACAGCGTTTTCCCATCAAAGTGCCGCGCATTCGGCCTTGCTTTCCACGCAGCCGTGATGATATGGATTTTTGATGCGTGACCGTTTTGGTAGACATGCGAGCTTGGTCAATGTACATGTGGATAGCATCTTGTGTGCGTCTCATCGCGTGTTCTTTGATGGTCGAGTTTTCGTTTAAAACATTTTTATAGCCTTTGGAGACTCTAAGAATGTACAAAAGGCGCCGCGTAATGTCATCCTCTCCTCGAACTTCGTCACCGTCTAGAGTTGGCGAGGGTCGAACACAATTAGGTGGAATGGGCAATATCGTTAGAATCAAAGATTTTGGATGAAAGTCGTCATTTTTTTCACGATAGACTTGTACGTTTTCTTGTGGAATGTTACTGAGATGTTCGTAGGCTTCGTGTGCCAATATTTCTCTGGCAGCTTGCCCATGTTCTGTAATTTGAAGCGTCACTGAATTTTTTTTATTGAATCGAGGTGGTGGTTTGGAACAAGAGGGACATTTTTTGGTCAAGACCTTGGAGTCTACATAGCCACAGTACTTGCAAGAATGTCGTAGCCATTGCAACACTTCCGACATCCACCCGATGTGGAAACACGGATGTGGCAACTGATAATGACCAAAATGTCCACTACATTCGGACCATGTTAGACCACAAGATTGACAACTGCCTCGACGTGAAGACACTCCAAAACGCGGGTCGCGTAGTCCTCCATGCTTGGGACAATTGTCCTCGTACAACTCGGACGTGACGACTTCACACACAGATATGGCCTTCATTCTTTCAGGAGACAATACATCGAAATGAATACTATTGATTGTAGTCATTTAGTTACATACAACTACAATATTATTGATCGTAAAAAAATCCAAGAGTTAGTGTATTTAAAATTAATTTATTGACGACTAATGCCCGCAATCTGTCCCATTCTGTCGCGAAGATTGCCACCGGAATATCCGGCCAATGCGCTGAAGAGTTGGGGGTTTGCGGCGCGGACGGAACTTAAGGACGAACTAGTATTGGACGCATCAAAGGTAAAGGGATTGTTTTTCTTGGCGCCAACAGAGGCAGCATGTACGACAGACGTTGTTTCAGGTTGCACTCGGCGTTTCTTGGTAATAATATCAGTCACTCTGGATTCAAGTTCGCGTTTTTGTTTGACTTCTTGTTGAAACTTGAGCGCGTCGATATCTGATTTGTATTTTTTGGACGCTTTGTGAGCAATCTCCATCATCTTCACAGACTGTTCCGGGAAATTTTGGGCCATGGCGAAAATTGCCTTTTTGTTGTCGTTGGTCATCATATCCGCTGGTAAAGAAGCGGTCCACGAATCCACCAAAGCCTTGGATAAAGCTTCCGCCTTGCTCTTTGTCTGGACGCGTTCGTTGTCCTCACGCTCCTTCCACTGGGTCTGTAACCTTTTAAGTTCGTATTCGGCCGTTTGGAGAGCTGTTTTAGTGCTACCAAGTTCTGATTCCTGGTCAATCACGAGTTTCATGAGTTGTTCCGTGTCCTGAACCGTCCCCTCTGTGTTAGCCTCGATGGGGGTTTCGTCGGGAGTAGATTCGACCACGTTGGTTTCAGTTGGGGTTTGAATTTCTTGAGCAGGTGTTTCGGCGGACATGTTTTGCCGAGATGCGAGGTGCGTTATATACTCCTTTTTTTTAGTTGCATCCACACATGTGACTTCACACCCAGGTCGTCGAGGTTCCACACAGAGCGATACTTCGACGGCTCGCTTTGCTGTCGAACCATCACTAAATGATGTATGGACATGCTGCAACGAGAGGCCCTTGTACAGAGTGTGGCCTCTAGAACTCGGTTGAATCGCATGAGCCGCGTATCGACTCTCTAAGGAATTGTCATCAACTTTTCCCAAAATCCATTTTTTACCATCCGCATCTGTCCAATCGCGTGCCACCTGACCCACCGCCAATCCCTCCTCATGCTCGATTCGAATGGGGACATCGGTCAAAGACATATTTCGGGATTCGTCATTCGTAAAATCAAACGTTGCATCGTCTTCACCGGGCGCGTCCGAAGATGGCAACACGTTGCCTACAAAATAGGTAGACGGCATCTATATACATTTTATGTGCAAGCTTTATATACAAGATTATCGAGATGGTGCACGACACAGAGGACAGGTCGATTGGTATCGATACCACTGGTGCAGGCACATGGTATGGAATGTATGATTACATGCTAAGCGTTCCGTGCCACAATCCAATCCGACGTGACAGATACTACATATGTCGGCCTCTGGGTCCGTCTCTGCAGGTGTAGGTGAAACCGCTTGTCGAGTTGCGAAGTCAATTGTAATGGTATGTGCTATTTTTAGATGCCAGAAGACGGGCCATTCCGACGAAATGTGGTCCTGCAAAAAACGTGTAAAGAGGGGCTTCGACGGGTTTTGTTTCATCCACTCGTTTAACTTGTTCGATATCGAATCAACCGATACTGTTGGCGGCGCCCAGATTTCAATGTCCATTGATGACTATACATTCCATTATATACAGTCATTTTTTTGTCAGCGACAAAAAGTTTAGGAATTGCCCACCGAAGTTCTACAATTTTAGGAATTGCCCACCGAATTCTAAAATTTTAGGAATTGACCATCCGATTTCTAAAATTTTAGGAATTGTGGTCCCCCCAACATAAGTAAATATAATTGTCTTCAAGATTTCTAAAAGTTTAGGAAAACAAGATTTCTAAAAGTTTAGGAAAACAAGATTTCTAAACTTTTAGGAATTGACCATCAGATTTCTAAAATTTTAGGAATTGTCACTCAGAATTCTAAAATTTTAGGAATTGTCCAAGTTTCTTGGTCCCATAACCCAACATTGTCACTCAGATTTCTAAAATTTTAGGAATTGACAACCAGATTGACAATTGTCACTCAGAATTCTAAAATTTTAGGAATTGTCACTCAGATTTCTAAAATTTTAGAATTGACCATCAGATTTCTAAAATTTTAGGAATGGACAACTGATTTCTACAAGTGTAGAATTTTGGTCCTGTAGAATTTTGGTCCCATAACCCAACAAGTAAAATATAATTGTCATACTAAATAAATAAATTAATACTGAAATTTAAAATTTTAGGACTTGACAACCGAATTTTACAATTTTAGGAATTCTAAACTTTTAGGAATAGTGGTCCCATAACCCAACACAAGTAAAAAGAAACGTCGTGTAAGAAACATAGTAAATAATTATTTAGGACGTCTAAACTCTACTGTCAATACTAATTTCTAAAATTTGTAGAAATTGACAACAGATTTCTAAAAGTTTAGGAATTGTCGAATTCTAAAATTTTAGGAATTGTCTGAGTTTCTAAAATTTTAGGAATTGCCTCCAAGATTTCTAAAATTTTAGGAATTGTCTGAGTTTCTAAAATTTTAGGAATTGACAACTGAATTTCTAAACTTTTAGGAATTGACAACCAGATTTCTAAAATTTTAGGAATTGCCAACCAAATTTCTAAAATTTTAGGAATTGCCTCCAAGATTTCTGAGTTCTCATGCAATTGTCAACTATCTCTTCTTATGTTTTTGGTTGCAGAGGTAGAAAATGTTCGTATAAATAGACCCTTTTACGCATCCAACATGTACCGGCAATTTATACCGGCAGAGCCCCCGAAAAGAAAACAGCAGGGAACAGAGGAGCCCGGTGGAACAGAGCCCAAAAAACCAAAGACGAAAAACCCAAATACGTTAACATTGCGTCAAAGTACAAGTGATTTAAACGAGGTCTGTTCTCATTTTACGTCTGATGAATTGCCCGAATTAATAGTGACTGGTTTACAAACGTTTGAAATCGGGGACGAACAGTATAAAGTGACTGGCGAGCTGGGAGTGGGTAATTATGGGGTTGTAGTAGAGGCCAGAGACCAAAAAGGTCGACATGTCGCCGTGAAATTTATGTTTGGTGAAGACCGAGACGACCAACTAAAAGAGCTGTCTATGCAGTATTGGTTGAGTTGTATGTTTAAAAAAAAACCACCACCGACTGGCGCGGCCCTGGTTCCTGAGATATATACCATTGCGAAGTATACCAGAGGTGAGAAACGTTTAGACGGATTTGGAGACATCGTCAAAAGTTGTACTGTAGGCGTGATGGAAAAAATCGAGGGTTTTGAATTGTCCGACGTTAGAACAATGAATTTGACCGATAGGGTACCTATTGTCCGGCAAGTCCTCAAGGATGTCGCTACGACTCTGAAACACGTGAACGCATTATCTGTCCGTCCGTTTTTTGTCCATGGGGACTTGCACGACCAGAATATCATGTTTAAAGAAAGAGAGGACGGTCAACTTCAGTTTTACATAATTGACTTTGGGTTTGGAGAACTCAAGCAGCATGGTGGGGTGGTTATTAAACCAAATCCCGATTTTTATCAGACAAGGGGAACAGAGAACGGATTTAGAAACGTTGGTAGTGTCGGCAATGATTTGTGCACGTTATGTTTTTCTATTGCTGGTTTGTTTCTTCCATATCGTGACATGCGTAAAACTTTACCAGAGTTGTGGAACTCTATTTATGATATATTGAAACAGAAACAGACAAAACTGAAGGACACAAAAGTAGGAAAGCTCATAGACCAACATTTCCTCAATAAAAACAGTGCTTTTTATCTGGGTTGCAATAATAACTCGACGGAGTGGCCCCTGAAAAATGAAGAATTGGCCCACGTAAAATTGGCCCACGTCTTAAGCTATGAGTATGGCGACGCTGACTCTGACATTGCTGCCATTTTTGAGCCTACACATTTCCTTGACCACTATATTAATGCAAGTTCAAAGGAAGATGCAAGTGTAGATGCAAGTTCAAATGGTTGTATCATATCTTAATTGGTGCAGGACATTGTATTTAAAGTGGTGTGTTTTTCTAAACAATGTCAGAAAAGGGTCATGACCTCGAGCTGTCCGACGAACAACGCGAAGAGGTGCGTCTGATGCTTGAAAAGTTTGGTGCGAAAAAAGACAACCAAAAAAAACAAAAGCAGTCCCAGCAGCAAAATGGTCGTGTTGTCGACCCTGACCCTATTGAGACGTCTCCGACCGGATCTACGATTGAATGGCATGAGCTGACCCCGAAGACGCGTCGCTATACATTTGTGCGCGAGACCCGTGGTTTGTTTGTACCGTTGATTCTGGATAAACATACATTGACGCTGGATGCATTGAACGACATAATTTCGTCAGCAGGTATGGACGTGACCTCTCAAAATGAATCATTGACGGTATGTTCTATCGTACAAGCAGACCCTGTTCGCGTTTTTCAAATTCAGACAACTCCTGTAGAGAATGGCGTCCAACTGGTGACAATACGTTATATTGTTTAGGGTTTTCTTTTGGTTCGGACGACCCCTTGATGAAGTGCACCACTGTCACCGCCGTGGTCACAAGCGCGGCAAAGATCCATCCTATAGGTTTGTCATATTGTGCATACCAGTAGGGAAGTTTGCCAGAGATGGACCGTCCTCCACCACCAACGTATATGGCGAGGAAAAGGTTGTAGACGAGGGTATACATTATCGGTTTCCACATGTCTTTGGTGAAAATAATTTTGCGTTCGGTGAGAACGGCGACCATATTAAATCCATGTGTGACAACTAGGAGAAAAATATTTCCGGGTGGTTGTTGGTTAAAATGAACAGGTGCTACGATAATCCAAAATCCAAGACAAACTACAATGGCCGGGGCGTACATGAAAGGCCATATCTGATTGGCTATTTGCGTGAGGCGAGGTATTTTAAATGTTTGGAGTCCAAAATAGGTGGTTTCTAGAATGAATGTCCACGAGGTGTAGTAGATGAGAATGTATTGTTGTTCTCGAATAAAATTAAAGACGAGAACAATAGAAAAAAGGGTAAACCAAAACAACTGTTTCATTCTCTAAAATATATATATGTTTTTATAGTCTCTATACTAAAGTGTGGTGTAGGTCCATCGAGCATCTTCAACAAAGGCACGAAGAGATGTGAAGGCTCCTTTGGCTAATTTGTCGATTAATTTTGGTAGTTCGCTTTCGACAAAAAATTTAAACTTTTCAGGTGGGACTCTTGGTGTGTCTGCTGTAAATACCTTTTGAAAGGTGGGTTCTTGACAGAGTGCAAAAAAGACGAGGGCATGTTTTGCGACCCGGTCTTTCTTTTGACAGATATTATGGAGGATAGCGTTGAGTCGTGTCGACATCTTTTCTTTACCGTACGTTTCACAAGTATGTGCCGTGATTTTCTCACACATTTCGTTGAGCGTCGTGGCTTCTGTATTAGTAATGATGTGGTAGAGCAAATCCTGCTGCTGTCGACTTTCTTCGATTTGGGTCATTTGTTGATAGGTCATCGTGCACTTTGGTCGAAGGAACCTATCATGGATCGTATTGAACCACACGGATTCGTTTGTCTTGTGTTAATTTTGAGTATAAGTTTTATGAAATTTATTTGAAACGATGCAGACTTTTGAGTTGTTCCATGCGGTGTATTGTTTTTTTGTCCGGGTGGCGTTAGACCCGGTCTATGTGAAAACAATCGACCAACAACTGGAAAGTGGGACCGCTTCGAAACAAACCAAACAGCTCATCCACCAAGTGAAAATGTTTCATCAGTTACGCACATCTCTGTGTAACTCGATACGCGAACACTTGAAAGGTTCCATGTTGTTGTCAGTGTTAGCAAACGCGAACGGTTTGCACCAGTATAATAGCGTGCCAGAAAATTCAACATGTGTTATTTCCGGTCAACTGTTGTCACCCAAACAGGGGATTTTGTTACTGGTAAATAGTATGCTGCCATTTACTATACACGTGCGCTACAAAAACATTCTATATAATTTTTGGTTTGTGGCACATATGCCCAAGGAAATAGCCCTCGAAACCAACCGTTGGTTTCGACTACAAGAGTGGTGGGCACGAGGCCAAGTAAAGTCTGTTGACGTTTGCGTGGAGCGAGTATCAACATACCAAAATAAAATGTTTTCGAAAAAGATGTATGTCAAATTAAAAAGCATTAGTCAATACATCCAAACAGAATTATCATCATTGCCTATAAACCAAGCCGTTCCAATGACAAGATGATATGGAGAGTCCTGTCTTGGTGTCTTTTGTTCGCTCACTTTTTTGCCCTTGAACCATATCGGGAACAAATTTTAGCGGTGCAAACAATTACGTGTACACTGCAACCAACATTACATAGCTTACATATTATCACTGCTGTGGTCGTGGTTCTTTACTTTGTACAGACGGAACATCATCGAGACATATGGATCTCCGTGCTGCATCATCTGATAGTAACCTGTTGCATTCTGTGTGAATATTACATGAAGGAATGGCATTTATGGTCATGGCTCGTACTGTGTTGGTCGATTCGATGGCTTTCGTCCATACATATTTATCAAGAACACCCTCTTCGAGCTTGTCTGCGCTGTGTCGTCTTTGCGATGTTAGTTCAAAAGCGTTTTACACCAACATTCAAAGAAGGATTTAAATGGTGTTGGATTTTGTTGGTCCATGAGATAGCATGGTGCGTGTTACCCTTTCAAATGTTATATGAAGTGTACAAAAAGAAAGAAATCAGTGAAGATTCTGCAGTATAAAAGTGTGTATGACCCTAACATTATGGAAGTACACATTTGCATTTTTTCCACAATGACACCGACGGCGACCACTGCCTGTCTCAAAGGTGCACAGTTGGATTTCGACGCCTCGTTGCCGTCCTTTCAACGTTTTCGATGGACGAGACCTTCCTCTCTCGCAGTCTCTGTCTGGGTTGTTTGTCAACATCCCCTTACAAATGAACTGTTGAACAGTACGATACCGTATATGGACGCATGTATATGTTTGTACCACGACCATAGTCCAGTCTCTTGTCTTCGCGTTCGTAAAGCCATGAGTCTGTTGGCACCACTGACGGACGCCCTTTGGCTTATGTCCACGACAGTGCCCTCTTCTCGTCTAGCCCACAAATCAAAGATTAAAAAATTTTATGATACCAATGGCTTTGAAAGAACCGTACTGCGAGGTACACTTCGAGAAAATATAGAACAATTAATCAATGTAGATTTAAAGATTTTAAAACATATTTAATTTTATTCGAAGCGTAGCATAACACACAACAGCAAACACCTGCACAAACAGTCACAGCCAACTTCAGACAATAGTTAAGCCATAGGTTGGGTCAAAGGCTTTCAAAGTGGCCAACACCTCTTGCAATAGATCATGTAGGTTTCATTTTAAAGGAAAAAAAAAGTCTTTATACACTGTCTAAACTAGAACCTCGATGCAGCACTGTCATCAGTGTCGTGTTCCTCTGCTTACTATGAACTCCATTTTGAACCAGTGTGTTCAAAAATGTTTTCTCGACAAACCATCCATGATGAATCGCCCATTGTACGACGGTACACACTGTATCGATGACCGTACCACATCCTCGAACGGCCACGTACTGAACATTCTTGTCACGCATTTTTTCGATAATTTCTTCCGGTAATTGGTCACGCTTCACTGTAAATTCGATAGCATTTTGATACGGTAAGATGGTCACGTGCAACACCAAAATGCCCTGCTCCGTCGGATTAAATTCAATATTCACCCAGTGTTTTCGCCGGCGGAAAAGGTCGCACGCAAACAACAGAGATGCTTTGTCTTGGTCTGTGTACGAAACAGTAAACGCAACGCCCTGTGCCAGCACTGACTCAATGCTGTGAATCCACTGTTGTTTTTGCATCTTCTTCAAACCAATTTAGTATAAATACTATGAAACGTTAGTTTCCTTCTGGATTGCCTTTTCGACTGCATGACCGGATGGGTCCAGACAATTCTGAAATTGTGCATGCCAGTGAACAGCGGCGCCTGTCGAACATGCGATCGATGGTTGAAAAAGGACCGTCGTTTCAGCCTCTGGGACGTTGTGAAACTGCTGTGCAAAGATGGAGCGATACCAGTAGGCCTCTTTCGTATCGGGTGTCTGATGAGGGAACGTTTGGTGTGCCATTGCAAATTCTTCGTCGGTGACGTGTTTTTCAGCTGTCTTTTTACATGCATCTATCCATGCAGACCCGACGGCATCGGAAAACTGTGCTTTGGTTCTGTTCAAAACACACTCTGGGACGAGATGAGCAAATTGTTCGCGAAGCCACCATTTTTCAGCCTTTGGTCCATCCGGATGTGTCCCTGACATTTTATCCGTTGGTGACATGACATTCATTGCGTAGTCCACGACTTTATTGTCCAAGAACGGTACTCTTGTTTCTACCCCCCAATCGCCCAGGGACTTGTTGGCGCGCTGACAATCGTATGCGTAAAGCTGGTCCATTTTACGCCGACATTCGGCGTCCATCTCTTCCGGCGATGGACAATACAAATTGTACAAGTATCCTGCGAACAATTCATCAGACCCCTCGCCTGAAAGGACCATTTTGATGCCGCGTCGTTTTATCGCACGTCCCAGCAACCACATGGGTGTCGATGCGCGTATAGTTGTAACGTCATACGTTTCAACGGCTCGAATGACATTGTAAATGGCCGCAATGCCTTGCTTCACGGTGTATTGGACAGTAGTGTGGTGCGTACCTAGTTTTGCTGCAACCTGTTCTGCAGCGGTAATGTCGGGCGACCCTGCCAGACCAATACAAAAGGAATGCACCGTTGGAAAATCGGGTCGTTGTACAGCGGCCATGCGCACTGCCAGCGCTGCAACGATGGTTGAGTCGAGTCCACCAGACAGGAGAACACCCCATGGTACATCGCCCATGAGCCGCTTGGTGACGGCTTCTTGCATGGCCGGCACTAACTCAAAGGTCTTTTCGCGAGGCGTGTAGTCCGAGGTCCATTTTTTGAACAACGGTGTCTCGCCCAAAATAAAATCTGCTACATGACCGGGAGGTACAACGTGAACGGGACTTGGCCCCATACAGGATAATAAGGAAGAAACAGTCGTCTCCGACCAATATAAAGGAGTCACACCAATCGGGTCGCGACCAATAATGACTCTCTTGGTAGGTCTGTGATATGCAACAAAAGAGAAAATGCCGTCCAATTGTTGCACTGCGTCTGTTCCATAGTTGTTGATGAGTTGAATAAGCAGGTAACAGTCCGTCTCCTTGTCCGTCGGCTTCGCATTGTACAGTTCGCCATTGATCACGAGGACCCAATGCTTGTAAAAAATAGGCTGTGCTCCAGACTCTGGATGAACGATAGAAAGGCGCGTGTGTCCCATAAAAATGTCGTCATTCGCAAAAGACCCCTTTTCATCGGGACCGCGTCGTTCTAACAACTTTAGTTTGGCTTTGTGCGCTTTTTTGAAAACTACAAGAATACCACACATGCTAGTATTAATAAATTACATTAATAGAAAACAATGTGTGTTTTTTTTTGGATTTAGTTTCTTAGACGTTTGTTGGGTCTTTCGTCTTCCTCGTCGTCTTGTAGACGTTTCCTAGCGATGTTCGTCAGAGTATCTGGATAGCGAATGTTATCCTCAAAGGAAGTATAGTCTTCCGCCTCTACCACGGATTGCATGATTTCGTGTGGAGTATAGGTTCCTTTGCCTGTGATGCCGGCCCATTTACCAGCCACATGTGTATCGATGTCCTCCGAGATATTATATCCGTTCCGAGTTCTGGTTTCAGCAGCAGCATCGGATGTTCCGGTAATCCAGCGCGAGACAGCTGTATTGGCAAGGACGTTGTGATACTTCAGTTCTTCTCCGCCTGGATTGCGTTCGATGACTCGCATAACATGAAAGAATTTATTATTGACGGGACATGCAGTGAGCATGCGTTTTTGTGCAGAATATGCATGCGTTTCATTGGACAGTAGTTGGAAGATGGAATCTGCATTGTCTTCCCGATGTGCCAAAATATGCTTGACATGTATGAAGACACCATCTTGATGATTATTAATCAATGACAAGTATTGAGACGGACTTCCGCGTGTATCCTCTTCTGGAAATTTGTCTTCGTTCGCTCTGCCACCTACGGGGACGGCACGTTCTTTGAATTTGTGCGAATAAATGGAATGCCTTCCCATGTGATTTAAAAAATTTTGAATGTTGTGGTGGGACGTACGTCCCTTATCAAGCGGTATTCTCGAATTGATTTCCTGGACCAGTTGTCTCATCTTTGGCAATTTGATGTAGTCCTGACAAGGTTCATCTGAATTGGGATGTCCAAACTTGGGCGCATGCTTGTTCATGCGCCAAATGGTGTTCAAAATCTTGTGTTCGACTGGCGAGCGAAATTGGTCCGCCAGCAAAGAAATAGTAAAGATAACCATCTCCTCTGTGACTTTGAGATATGGTTCAATGGCAGGCAAGGCCTTGGGAGTAAATGGTTGGTCGTAAAATGCTCCTCCTGGCAAGTTGCACACGGTTTCGATGGCAGTGACAATGGCCAGACACCGTGAGAAGATTTTGACACGTTCCCAATCGCGTGGTCCGGGACGAATGATGGAAGTTTTGGTCAGTTTGTTTTTGAGACGTGGAATCAAGATATTGCAAGCTGTCATGTTCACATTTTTGATGACTTTGGCCCAAATGGCCTTTTCAACTATCATGACGCGGTACTGTTCTTCCTGTGCTTCGCGGAAATATTTTTTACGAATGTGTTTGTCTGCTGCAGACATCATGCGTTCACCGTTCATACAATCGTCAATGTCGCGTCCTTTGCGCTGCTGCTGCTCGAAATTCCCCCAAAAGAAACGGGTCTTGAGGGCTTCTTCAACGTCCGCGGGTGGGTCGTTGGTGGCACCCATCCAGACACCCACACATTCGGACTTGGTCAGACGAGCCGATCGCCTGCCAGTGCCTTCATCTTGGCACCAAACTTTGGCCGTCACGCGCTGTGACGTCAATTTTTCTTTAAACATGGCTTCTTGTGAGGAATCTGCATTTGGATTCTTTGCGGTACGAAACATGCCTGGTGGTGCCTCGTGACAAATAGTCGTAATGTCGTTGCGATTACCGTCGATGGCATCGGACTTGCCTGTTTGATAGGTGAGAACTTCAACGGTGCCGGGAATGCTCTGCCTGGTCATTTGGTCGAACAGAAACGACTTTGAACAGGCACTATCGCCGGCTTGGAAACAATTAAAGTGGAGGCCGAAATCTCTGCGAAAGGCATCGTAGTGTGCATGATGAATCAAAAGCATCATGCGATGCGCTGTCGAGATCAGATAATACTGTTCATAGCTTTCCATAAGCCCGATGACACGGTTCGCAAAGACAGACAACGTTGGGTCTGTAATCCGATGTTTGACGACTGAAACTTTGTCCGCGTTCTGCGTTCGCCAGGTGAGCATTTTGGAGACGACGTCGGAGATACATGCATCTGGGTCCAGACACTGTGTTTCCATGGTATGGACGGCCCACGCTTGGAAGTTCTGATACGCTTCCGGAAACTCGTCGGTATGTTCATGCTCCAGACAATCTTCGACGTACTTTGCTTTTGATTGAAGAGCCAAATCCGCAAAGGCTGAGCGGTCCATGAGGCCTTCAAGCCGCGCCCTTTCAATGTCAGCTGTGGTCCGAATGTCATATTCTGTTTCGCAATTTGCGTCATATTGCTCGGCCAGCAATTTTTGTGGAATTTTACTTTGTCTTTTCATCCATTGCTGATGGTCGGGCAAATATTTTCCACAAAAGAGTTTGGGGTGTAGTTGTGCCGGCGTCAGGAGCAAAAGATGCTCTGTCGACGGAAACTGCAGTTTGGAAACAGGCCCGTCCCCCGTGCAATACTTTGATTTATCTGCAAACATGTGAGACTCTGCACGTGCGATGGCTCTGTCGAGTGTGAAGACATGTGATGGATTAGCACAATTTCGAACGTCGTTCAGGCCTATCTTCGGATGTAGTACTTCATCCATCCGAGAAGTAAACTCTTGCGAGCCAGCGTAACGGTCACAAATGGTTCGAATATACATTTCTTTCCCAGTCACGCGCATCCATTTTTGATACGGGTGCAGACCTGACAACGGGTCCGTTTTACGAGAATTCATTTTTCGACTCATCGACTCGGTGTGCAATTCAGAGTTCTCGCAGAGCATCTTATTCAATGCGTTGCCAAATTTAACATCTTTGTGAATTGACACGGCATGAATATTGTAACCAATCGCTTCGTCTTTACGAATTTCGTGTGGAATCCATTCGAGCCAAGCTTTGATGTACGGATATCTATCGGCGGGTGCTTGGCCCTCGTCCAAGTTTGCCGTTAAATATAACATTTGAAGAAACAGTTGAAAGGATATCTCTTCGTAGCGCGCATCAGACTCGGCGCGCCGCACGTCGCCAAAGGTAGAGGCGCAAGAACGAAACATGTGTCGTGGGATGTGATACACGACATAGTCTTTGACATTCCCGATGGACACAATGCCCGATGGTATCATGTGAGAATTAACTCCCCATTGTGCACCTTTCTCCATTTGAAAAATAGAAGTCATGTTTTATACATAAAATTTGCAGACTGATTCAAAATTCTCATATGAGATACAAAAGTGGCGAATCCATTTTTTCAGAAAACACTTTATTTACTATATAGGTTCCGAACATTTTAGAAGAGAACATGGAATTTACTTTACCGCCTCTATCACAAGAAAGTTTCAGTCGATGGTATAGAAAAAAGGTCCCTAGAAACGACAACGTAGACGAGCGCATCGTTTATCCCGGAATCAAATTACACTGCTCGACAAAGTCAAGGGACTTGCGGTCGCAAATTATGCCAAGACACGTGTTCGTCACACACGAAATGGATAGTAACATATTCCATCACAAGGTGTTAGGAACTAATAACATATTCATATCTTTGCCAAAAAGGCTTTACAGCCATTGTTTTAGAAATATCAATATACATTCGATTCCAACTGGAAATCGTATTCTAGTACGACTCACTGAAAATACGACCGTCACGCTGCCATTCATTCCCGACGATTTTGTCACGCAGAAACGCTCCAAACGGAATTCGGCCTCGCGTTCAACACGCAAACGCGAAACAAAACGGTTAAAAATGTCGCCGAAACCAGATGTGACCAGTACATATACAGGATGGGTCACCAAAGTATTGTCACCCGCCACAGATACCGCAGCAGATAACTCAGTCGACTCATTCCGACTTATGAACTACATACGAGAAGAACTCAACCAAAGCGATGAACAACTAGCAACGTGCATTGCCAACCCATTTGTGGACGCACCCACTGTTGAAGACATTCAAAAGGACCCCTCGAAAGCTCTCGCGCTCAGAACAGTCGTCCAATTTGTACACCACTACGCCAAACACATCCTTTAATGAATCACACAACCGTACGAAGGCTTTAGACGCAACTCCAAAGCTTCCGTGTACCAACAACAACCTCGAATGTTGACTTCAAACTCCGTCTTCGTACCAAACAACATTTTCTCAATTGCAACGAGAGAATGGTAGATTTGTTCCACAGTCGTTTCGCCTGCCACAGGCTGTTCTAATGAGATAGTGTCGGACAAATCATTTTGAATCCACTTGTGGGCTTCGATGGTTGCTTTGAAGTACGACGCTGGCACCAACTCCAACTTTGGAGGGTGGACAAACATTGTGTTTATCATCCTCAAAGTCGAACAATATAAACTTCGCGGTGTATAGGTTTTAAATATAGACATTTTTTTTTAAATAAAAGTACAAAGAAACTGTAAATACTCTACTTAAGTTCAGGTTAGGATTTGATGAATGATAGACCGCCTTGTGTTTTTAACCAAACACATCAAAGAAATGTTAATTGCAATGGGCTGTGAATTACCGCCTGCTACCACAATATTCAATAACAAAATGAAACAACTTAATCTAGATTTTCGTCAAATGGCACAAGTTCTCACTGGACAGTACTTTGACACTCTTTACGAGAACGCTTCACATTTGTTCACCTTTATTATGACCGAACACTACAATACGCATACATTGAAACAACTATTGCACGTCAGTGAGCTTGTCTATGCCTATATCGCTAGTTATTGAGATAGTGGTCAAGCCATTGGACACTACGAGTCCAATGTGCTTTCTGACTTAAAAAATACTCAGCCACTTGGCTCAATGGTTCTCCGCGCTTTTGAGCGAGCAGCCAGTCAGCGACTAGCCACGCAGGAGGTTGTTTCACATCGATAGACATGTCGGGAGTGGTGACAACTCGATGGTCTGCGCCATAATAGATGGGTGCAGACAATATGTGAGGACCATGCATGTACGACATATAGTCTTGCTTTTGATGCTCGGGCAAGCGGCCACCTATTTTGGTCGAAAACATTATTTGTGTATTTAAAGACCTGGGCTACACCAAATATGATTAAGTGGTTCTTATTCGTTTTTTTGTCCGTTGGAACACATGCCTTTAATGCGTCACAATGTCGCTCCGAAGGCCATGAAGAGTGGCTCTGTGACTACATGGACACTCACAACCGCACCTATCTTGAAAGGGAAGTCTATTTGCGGAAAAAGCGTCTTTCGCACGTCCGGACGCACCAACAGGACGGTGTCCATTTTGGTAAGACTTCGCGCTCCGACCGTTTCCCTCACGAATTAACCAGTAACTTTCATCTGAAAGTTACCAAACACTTGACACGTTCTTCGAAGAATATGCACGTCCATCTCGCTGCTCCTAATGATTTGCCACCGATTGATTGGCGAGATGTCCAAGGGCGTTCCTATGTGAGTTCTGTGAAAGACCAAGGAAGCTGTGGCTGTTGTTTCGCCTTTGCCTCGGCCACAGTCCTCGAATACTGGTCCAAACGAGAAGGATTTCCAAAATCCATGTCTCCTCAATCGATGATGGATTGTACATCAGGTGATACGCGTCCCGACGATGGATGTGACGGTGGTCTCATGGAATACGTGTTTGAATACGCCAAAACACATCCTGTGCCATTGGAAGTTGAAGTTCCTTACAAAGAGCGCGCCACGACATGTTCGAACAATCAATTGTTGTCCCATGTGAAGGTCAACCAGTACAAAATCCTCATGCATGATGAACATCGCAATGCTGAGTCAGAAATCGAATGGCTCCTGCACGCATATGGTCCTGTCTCCGTAGGAGTTGATTCCACTACCATGGATAACTATTCAGGTGGTATTTTTAAAGCGCATATGTGCACGACCGAGATCGACCATGCTGTCACCATTGTTGGCTACACGAAAGACGCGTGGATTATAAAGAATTCATGGGGTCCCTATTGGGGTCTAAATGGATATCTGTATTTGGAGCGTGGCAAAAATGCATGTGGCGTCGCAGAATATATTGTTTATATCACCGATGCCGAGCCAGTGTCGCAGAAAATGAGCACCTCTTGGTACAAGTTAGAATAAAGGCCCTTCCAGCAGGCACATTAGTACCATAATCTCAAGCATTTTCACTCACAAATATCAATTTTGGCCACTAGGAGTCTTGAAGTAGGGTTAGGGTTAGGATAGTGTAAACATAAATCATTTAAGAACACGTTTTTATATAGGTTAAGCCCACATGACCCATGCCATGAAAAACGTCCACAGAAAAAGCCCCATCCCAAACATAATTAGTTGACATTGTGTCGAATATCGACCTTTAATTTGTCGAATGGATTTTTTAAGTTCGGCTTTGTGGTCGTTCAGCGTAGAACGCATGTCCCGAAAATTTTCATTGGACTGTATCATTAACTCGGAATTCATTTGAATGACGTGTGACACCTTATCGTCCAATTGTGCCACTCGACTATCTAACTGACCAACTCCTTGTTCTAATGTATCGAGTCTAGTCGCTAATAATCTATCCGTCTCAGCAGCTAACATTTTAAAGTATATATGCCCCTCTTTATACTCATCATGTGGTTGTCCCTTTTGATTTCCACAGGGGTCTTGAACGTCGTCATGTTCATAGTTCATTATACGGGGCCAAAAGGAATTATACTGACTTGGATTCCAGGACGAACCCTCATTTTAATCGCAACTTTATTGCACAAGCCGGAACTATTGGAAACATTAAGATATACATGGGCTGCCGGACTTGTACCAGTGACATTTCTACTGGCGTTGCATGCAGGCGTCCGTGTTCTAGAACAACAAGGAAGATTGCCCAGATTCCACTGTGCGAAACGCCAATGGGCCTGTATTTGGTTAGCCGCTTTAGTTATAATGGCAGCAGTCATTTTGTTGATTGGTTTCGTGGAATCGGTGGCATTGTACATTGGATTGGGCACAGCTGCTGCCATATTGAATATTATCAATGTACAGGACGCTCCACGGTATTTAGAGCAAGAACAAGTGCAATTTACTCTGGGATATATCTTCGGTACGAATATCATCATTTTATCGGTCCTATTTTCCATGAATGCACTTTTAGACGAAGGGTATCTTGTTTGGGCGGGTATTATCTCTAATATACCGTTACTGGCTATCGTTTTACTACTTGGTTCGACGTGTAGTGTTTCGCCAACGGCAGTCAAGATGACTCGTCAACACATCTATATGTTGTCTTATCAAACATGGCCCAACATGGCGTTTGTAGGCATACTTTGGGCCACATTGACGCTTGGCAATGATATCGCATGCTTTTTAGCCAGTGTGGGTATGGTGGTTGTATTTGTTCTACAATATTATATGATAAAAATATTATTATAATTTTTGTTGTTGTTGTATCTATGCCTCGACTTTGGAACGTTTTGCCGTTGGTTCGTCCATGTCTTCTGCTGTGCGTTTGAACGCATAAAGAACCCCACCAGAACCTTCGCTTGCTTCTGGGTTTGAATCCACACGGAGGCCGTGTTGCAATGAAATGCTGAGTTTCATGCCAAACTTTCCGTCGGCCATAAAGTAGATGGACGGTTGAAGAACGGGTGCAATCATGGCGCCACGGTTAATTAGGCTTTCCACAGAGAGACCATCCGCATCTTTCATGGGGAGTTGGTTTTTGGTACCAGTGCGCGAGTACACGTTTTGGCTGAAACGAAGTTGGCGATACTCGTCCTGCTCGCGCTTATTGATTGGCGAGTTAAACGATTCACGAATCACCGTCTGGAAGCACTCTTCGTAAGTATTGCCTGTTTCCTCGGCCATTTCCTCGGCTTCCTCTTTGGAATCTGCTTTGAGTTTGGTCAAAAGGCGGTCATCTGCAAGAGCAAAGGCTACAGCGGCATCGGCCATCTGGCTGATGTAATCAAAGACGGCGACCGACTCTGGATTTTCGAGGTCTTCTTTGGTCATGCCCGAATACTTGGCAGATGATTCCGTGACACCTGCAATGTTTCCGAGCGTACCAGTGCCCGTCAGACTTTCACCGAAAACCACTTCGGTGGCAGTCGGGCGAAATTCAAACTTGCGGTTCTCCACATCGTTGATGTTGAGATACAGTTTGCCTTCTTTGCCTTCGGAAACAGACATCACATATTCGCGACCAGCGGTCTCAATGGCCTCCATGGGAGCGGCAGAACGGCCACGACCAGTCGAGTAGACCACAATGTCCGGAACGAGCGTGTATGTAAGACCGTACTTATCTTTGGCCATGACAAATGGGCGAATCGAAAAGACGGTAGACACCAGTGCCCCACCGCGAAGAATCGGAGTCTCCTCCATTTCAATGTACTTTTCGCCAGAAGTCTGAACGTAGCGAACTTCTCGTGGTGCTAAATCTTTGGTGTAGGCACGGCACTTGGTGACAAGCTGTTCCTCACCATCTTTGGTTTTCAAAGGAATCATGGCGGTTTTTTTAAAAGCTTTGCGAGACATGACCTCCAATTCCTCGGAAGACTTGTTCTTTTCATAGCGTTTTTTGGTTTTGGCACGAACTGCCGTGGCCGCACCTCCAACATCCTCGTCATACATCTGGTTAAGAATGGTCTCGTTCGTGGTTGCCAACCAAGTGAAAAAGTCATCGCGCTCACTCTGAAATTGATCATCCTCGCCGTCGCGAAGAAGATTGGTCAGAATGGAAGACGATTCTTTGGTTTTAGAAAATTTGCCACCCTCGTTGCCACCCTCCTTTAAATGGGGGAACAATGCCTCGCAGGGTGGCGTGACAACCTTGTAGGCGTATCCAGCGTCGTTCTGGACATCATGGTACGTCTCTTGCTTCCCATTAACTGGGTTGGCACGAGTGGAACTGTTGAATTTTGGGGCCGATTGACGGCGAAAGTTGAGCATGTTGTAGTTTGGGAGTGAGTAAGACATCTTTTCTTTTTTTATTACTCTAATATTTGGAAGCCATGAAAAAAAAATCATATTCTTAACTTATGCCTTTTAGCAATTTTTTAGTCCCATAACACAAAATAAAATGTTGATTTGTTTTCTTGCAGACACTGAATTCTAAATTTTTAGAAATGCAGACAATTCCTAAAAATTTAGAAATCTTGAAGTCAATTATATTTACTTATATTGGGTTATGGCACCAGAATTCCTAAAATTTTAGAAATCTAGTATTGACAATTATATTTTGTTAGGTTATGGGACCAAAATTCCTAAAATTTTAGAAACTCATTGGAAACGAAAGCAGAGGGTTTTCTTAGGGAGATCGACTGGGAGTGAACGCGAGAGCTGGGCTGCCTAACAAAATGTATTAAATTAAAAATTTCAGCTTCGTTCGAGGCGCGGCCCAAAAAAAAAAATTATCAAATATATTTTCCTATTTAAATTTAGTAAACAAAAGGGTGGACACTGACTTCCAGACTACCCATTGCCTCCACTTTAGCCGGGGGATCATTTTCTTTTTTCCATTCAAAGGAAGAACTGAACTAAAGTGGAGACAACTGGAAGTATTTTTATTCTCAACTCAGCTACGCATGAGAATGGTATTAAACGGTAGCCGAAGATGCTCGAAACCACTCGAACCCATTCAACAAACAGTTTCCAGTGCTTTCTGTGAGTCACAGGTGAGCGGGCGTCTTGAGAGGTGACCAAAGTGTCTTTCTCTCGGAGGAGGGTGGTTGATGATGCTCCAAAAGAGTGTGGTGGTGCAGAACATGTTGTTAGTAAAGTCACATATTTGGCAGTTTGCTTTTTGAATCATCCTAAATATTTGAAAAAAGAACTCTCCTGTTCAAGTAAAAAATAACTGAAATATGGTTATGGGATTATCAAATATATTTTCCTATTTAAATTTAATATTTCAAGTCTGGCCGCGCCTCTAACGAAGGAGTTCACTCCCAGTCGATCTCCCTAGGGTTTTCTATAGTCAAATTTGAAATCGCGTCCCGTAATCTAACCGCGTCGGGACTTTTTTTCTCAAATTCTTTTATAATGACCTTCAATGTATTGTCGTCATCTGCAGCTTGTTGCGTGGATGCGGAATAGGTACCGATGACATTTCCTAGAAGAATGACAAAAAACATCCAAAGATTATTTCCCATGACAAAAATAACACGCGCTATCCAAACAATAGTGGACAGTACCGTCCAACCAACAGAGAGACATACTAGGGTTGTGCGCTTTTTATCTCCGGGCTTTAATTGTAGTATTTCTCGCGAATATTGTGAGTTTTTTAACCAAATGAAGTTTGCAGAAACTTGCAGTCCGAATGCCACCAGCAACATGATGATAAACCACCCAGTCCCCTCTATTTCCGTCCCCACAATCTGTATGCGCGATATACAGACGAAAGGTGTGTCTGTACAATTGAACATTGTAAAGAATATTGACGAGTATATAGTTTATTTTAGTTAAACGTGTCCGTAAATTGACAACCGATTTCTAAAATTTTAGGAATTGACAACCGAATTTCTAAAATTTTAGGAATTGACTCAGTTCTAAAATTTTAGGAATTGACTTAGTTCTAAAATTTTAGGAATGGACAACCGAATTCTAAAATTTTAGGAATTGCCTCCAAGATTTCTGAATTTTTAGGAATCGTTTTCTGGCCCCATAACCCAACATAATATAATTGTCACTTTTCTAAAATTTTAGGAATTGACTCAGTTCTAAAATTTTAGGAATGGACAACCGAATTCTAAAATTTTAGGAATTGCCTCCAAGATTTCTAAATTTTTAGGAATCGTTTTCTGGCCCCATAACCCAACATAAGTAAAATATAATTGTCACTTTTCTAAAATTTTAGGAATTGACAACTGAATTTCTAAAATTTTAGGAATTTGGTGCCATAACCCAAAGTAAGTAAAATTGACAACTGAATTTCTAAAATTTTAGGAATTTGGTGCCATAACCCAAAGTAAGTAAAATATAATTGACAATCCGATTTCTAAATTTTTAGGAATTGACTGAGTTTCTAAAATTTTAGGAATTGTCAACCCGAATTCTAAAATTTTAGGAATTGACAACTGAATTTCTAAAATTTTAGGAATTGACAACTGAATTTCTAAAATTTTAGGAATTGCCTTTTTTAGGAATTGCCAAACTGATTTCTAAAATTTTAGGAATTGACAAGTTCTAAAATTTTAGGAATTGCTTCCTGATTTCTAAAATTTTAGGAATTGCCATCAAAAATTGGGCAACATTGTTGCAGACAGCGGTAGTCTAGAAACAAATTTGTAAAAGTTTAGGAATTTATGTACAATTTAGGTCGCGAATTTTTGCACCCATTCTCGAGCTCTCTCATTATATTTTGTACGACTTGTCATATACAAATTCGCTATGTTAGGAACCAGCGGGTCGTCTGGGTTAGGGTCCGTCAACAAGGAAGAAATCGACAGCAGGACTTTACTGACAGTCAAAGCGGGGCTCCACTGGTCCTTTAATATGTCCAAACAGATACCACCGTTCGCGTTAACATTTGGATGATATATCTTTGTGTCAAACGTGACTTTGGGAGGTTTAAACGGGTAATCGGCCGGAAAACGAATTTTCATATGAAAGACACCGCCCTGATACACAGAGTCCATGGGACCCATCAGAACCGCCTGCCATTCGAATAAATCGTCCCCAGCCGGCGCGGCAGAGCAGTTGAAAGGCGCGTCCTTTGATATTTCTTTCAGTTCCTTCTTAATACGTTTGGCGGCCATGTTTTTTTTGAAAGGAAAGTGAACTAAATAGTCTTTCCCATTCCACTTATGCAAAACTTATATAGATTACAAGACCCACATTTTCAGGAAACATAACATGAATTTGACGAAATATAGAAAATGGGTATTGTCGGAAAACTGGGGAAATAATGAATTTCATATGGTCATACATCGCGTTGGTCAGTACAAACGATTCAGAGATGGTCAGCGCAAAAATCATCCACTTGTCTTGTCTCACACAGCTTATTGGGTCAACGACCACGAACTATGTATTGGATATGAAATGTATACAAACCCTGCAATATTTCGACCGATTTTTTCTCACAAACGTCAGCGATTACTGGACCAGGTGCATGTAGACATCATGTGTCCAACGGCGTTTTGGCGCGCCGTAAAAATGCGATATTATTTGTGCCGAAGCCAACTATACCCCTCGATTGTGTCGCTCATCTAGTACATTTCATATATTAACAACATCCCTAATCTAGTTCAATAAGACTGACAGAACAGGAACTCGGCATGTAATCAACTACATTTCTAAACGAGCAATGTACACAATTCTAATGTGTTGAACAACCTGATTTCTAAAAGTTTAGGAATTGTGGTCCCATAACCCAACATAAGTAAACACATTTAAAAACACTATTTACCAAAAATAGTGTTTTAATTGTTTGTTGGTCCCATAGATTTCAGTATAAAAACACTATTTACCAAAAATACAATAAATTTTCACATTTCAGTATGTAAAACACTAGTTACCAAAAATACAATAATAAAAATAGACAATTATTTCTAAAATTTTAGGAATTGCCTTCGTTCTAAAATTTTAGGAAATGTCTCCAAGATTTCTAAAATTTTAGGAATTGACTCAGATTCTAAAATTTTAGGAATTGACCACCGAAGTTCTAAAATTTTAGGAATTGACTCAGATTCTAAAATTTTAGGAATTGACCACCGAAGTTCTAAAATTTTAGGAAATGCCTCCAAGAATTCTAAAATTTTAGGAATTGTCACTCCAGATTTCTAAAATTTTAGGAATTGCTTCCTGATTTCTAAAATTTTAGGAATTGACAACCGAATTCTAAAATTTTAGGAATTGCTTCCTGATTTCTAAAATTTTAGGAATTGCTTCCTGATTTCTAAAATTTTAGGAATTGACACCTGAATTTGTAAAAGTTTCAACTTGTTAAACAATCTTAATTCTGTTTTATGACATTTATTATCCATATGTGATTTTATATTGGTCTTCAATTTGAAAGGACAAAACATGTCTCGTCCAGCACTTATACCTCACAATCTAAAAGCCAGGTTTCACAACAAAGGCTGTTGTATCGATGTCCGCAATGGTCATGTACATGCCATCAAGGCCAATACGAACAACCGCAACTGGCATAATGTCGTCACCAAGACCAAAGCTGCAATTGCGATAAACAAACGTACACCACGCGAGAATGCACTTGTCTTCAATGCCAAAAAACCTTTTCATTTGGTTTCGTTCGGCTGTGGGGCAGATACCTACTATTGGGGTCGTTACACCTTTAAAAAGAAAAAGTTTTACGAAGGCCAGCAGTGTTTTGAATTGGAATTCGTGGACACGGGGTATCTACACCAGTGTCTGCCGGCTGGCGCTGTCCAGACTCGTTCCAGACTCGAAGAGCGTTGGATGGATGCGTTTCACGTTTCTTCGACAGAACATACATATGAACCGGCTACTCTCAAGTTACCGACATCTGAGTTACTACCTGACAAGGAATACACACCGGACGTTTGGCTCCCAAAGACGTCGACGTTTGTGGAAATCAAGGGTCCGCCACCATCGGACGAAGAGTTGGAAAAATGTCGTCTCACGACAAGTCTGGGCTTTAAAATACAAATGTTTCATGGTGGACCCGATGGGTTTGACTGCTACGATTGGGCGGAAGATGGTAAGCGGTCAAAAACGCACCATGCATCATGGTATCGCTATTTGCATCCGGGTGGTTCGAGAAAGCGTCGTAAAATTCATAACGTAGCATAAAACATAACTATAAAACATATAAAAGATCATAGCAATAAAACATAAGCATAAACATAGCAGAGTATAAAGGGTTTCTCTATTTTTTTCGAGCAAATGTCTCAATGTGTGTGGTGTGGGATTAAACGTAGTTATTATGTCACAAAGGAAAACGCTTCCCGGCAAAATTGTCGCGAATCCGACTCTGGATACCATGACTTTGCAAAGTTCTCTTGTTGTTTTCACTTGTTCCACCGTTTCTTTGAAACCCAACCACGGGGTCTGTTGGCGCATCGACGTATAAAGCGGCCAAACACTATTTAAGTCGCTTTAGTTTAAAAAATGTCGGCCATTAAAACACACGAAACGTTTCACATTCTTCACGGAGATGACATTCAGTTTTCTAACGAAGATGGAGACCACACGCTAAAGGCAAAATCATTACTGATATCTAGACAGCGGCCTAACATCTGTCAGATTTTTACGGAAAAAGAAAACATTGGCAGTTTCAAATCGTGCGAAACAAAAGTATTAACAGGTAAAATTGTTACAATATCTCCAACAAGTACGTCAACAGATTTTTCGGTGAAGGCAAAGGTGGGCGAGACATTTCACGAATTAAATTTAAAATGCCAAAAGTCGGCCGATTCAGAATGTTGTATTTCATAAAAAAGGATTTTTCATTTTACATATTAAAGGTTGTATGTTTACTTGTATATGTTCTTATTGTTTGTATTGTTCGCCTTTGTAAGATCCGAATGGCCTCCCGCAGAATGCTTGCCCAAGGTCCAGCAGACAAACAACAACGTCTATTTGACCAGTAGGAAAGGCGGTATGCAGGAGACGTCGTGCAATTTGCGCGAGCCGTATCGTTCTATCTTTTATTTGCACGCGACACGACGATACGGCCAACAGGGGAGGGGCGATTCGACGTTGGAAATCAGGGTCAGAGACAAAGGGATAGACATACCCATTGTAATACACAATGACCGAATAACATTGCAAACCGATACCAACATTTGTTATTTTCCAACTGTAACGGAGCACGAATCGTCATTTTGGATTCGTTTTCGTTTGCACGCTATGCTGGACCTCCGGAAGACGTTTGTATCTCTGGCTATCATGCCAATGGACAGTGAACAGTTTGTGGACTGTGCTAAATTTGAAACGGATGCTATTATACATCAATTTACACTGGCACTGATTGCGAAAACACCGACTGGAATGGACCAAATTGTACATAGTATTGTACAGCAACGCCCGGATATAAGAAAAAATACAAAGGACCTAGAAATGCGTCTCAATCGTTTTGAGGAGCGGTTGCGACGGCTTCAAAACACAGTGACGGAATACGTCGAGTCACATGACAAACATGTGGACCATATGGACGTCCTAAGAACAAGCTTAACAGCATCCATTTCTGAAACGCATAATCGCATTGTGACGCGTTCAAACAGTCATGCCATGATTTACATGTTTTTCTTTATGTTACTTTTCTTTTGTGGGTTTGCATATGTCCGTTGGAAAAGAACGGAAGAACAGCGGTTTCATCTTTCATAAATCCATCATAATTAATGAATATGTGTTATTTATACGTGTCACATTTATGTTAGTAAAAAAAAAGATGTCTAATTATAATTATCAACCTTCTAAAAGTTCTTTGCGTGCCGATACTGTTGTGGAGTTTGTAGGCCTTTCATTGCTCGAGTTCAAGATACATGAGATTCCGGGCATGGGTCCTGCATCTATTCAGAAGTTTTCAGACCATGGGATTTACACACCAGCTCAGATTGTTGCCAAATTTCTATCTTTTGTAGATTCGCCGGACGTCACTGCACAGAGTGTGTGCGAGGAGTTTTACAATTGGGCAAATCCGATTATGGGCAAGGCCAATACGCACAACTTGACCTTTGCACTTGCAAATTACGCCGGAGAGCACGGACTGTTTCGCTACGAGTAGTTTAAACATAGAAATCCGAGTATAATTAAAATCATAGATAGCATTCCTATATATGAAATTGTATTGACCTGTAGAACAATGCCTAGAAATATTAATCCTGAACTGATTGTAACCAAAAGTAGAGCAATGAAGATTTTTTTGCTGAACGAAGTCGCTGGTTGCAGCGGTGGTAACACTTGATCTTGTACCTCTAAAAATTCTTTTAATGTTTTTAGTGGCCTGGCTCGTCGACCCCCAAGTTGTATCGACGACATTCAAATCTTGCCATTGATATTTATACACATATTTTGAGACTATGTTTTTATTTTCTTAGAATACTTTGTTGAAAGCAGCAAAACAATGGACACTCAAATGGACACAATGAACCCTGAAGCATTCAACGACTTGAAGAAAGCCTACATTGACGCTATTCCCACGGGAGATGCCTTGAAGCAACAGCTTAAGTCACATAATAAGGAACAGAAAGCACGTCTGGACGCTATTCATGCCTATATGCGCGAGAACAATATCATGTCGGAAGACATTGGTGGTGTCACGTTTGAACGCGAGGAAAAGACCACCGTCTCTGTCAATATGAAGACTTTGGAAGAAATCATTGAAAATCCTGCTGATTTGGAGCAGTACAAGCGCGAGCATGCCAAGACGAAGGAGTCTCTGAAGGTTCGCAAGCCAAAACGCCAACGCACGGAAGAGTGAGTGCATCCGCTTGTAAACCCTAAAATATTCTATAAAAACACCGTTTTATTTTTTTAAACATGAAACGTAAACGTCGATGTCAAACTTGTAAACATGTCATGAAAGGTCATAAAAAAAGTCGCTGTGAGCCACAGCAAACGATAGAGCTTCCGGATGGCTTTATCTATACTGGCAGTGTTTATGACGGCCAGCCCTTTGGGCGTGGACGCTTAGTGTCTGACGATGTGGTCTACAACGGGGAGTTTCGAAACGGAAAGAGACATGGACATGGTGTCGAAACGCACGGTGACGGGGATGAGTACACTGGTCAGTGGGCACAAGGCCTGTATCACGGCCCTGGTCAATTGAAAAAATCCGATATGGTTTACAAAGGGTCGTTCCACACTGGAACTTTTCACGGCTATGGTTTGCTTGAAAAAAACGAAACCAGTTACGACGGACACTTTTGCCATGGTATCTACCATGGAGAAGGCACTTTAACACATACCGGGTCAGTCTACCAAGGTAGTTTTTATTATGGTTTAAAACATGGAAGCGGTACAATGACCGAAATCAACGGAAATATGTACAGTGGTCACTGGCACAAGGACCGTCGCGACGGTCAGGGCTTGTATACAACGGATGACGGGACCTACACTGGCAATTGGTCTCGTGATTTGCAAAGTGGTCACGGTACTTGGGTGTCAAAGTGTCATGGAGAATATATAGGACATTGGAAAGGGGGTCAGCGCCACAAGAAAGGCCAACAACGCTACAAGAACGGTTCTGTGTACACTGGCGGTTGGTCGAGAGGCAAGAAAACAGGACACGGTGTGCAGACATGGTTGGATGGCACGACATACAAAGGGTTTTGGTTGTGTGATGAATTTCACGGGCGTGGTATTTTGACAGAGTCTGAGAGTTCTTTTGAAGGCAATTGGGTGTCCTGTCATCGTGAAGGTGACTTTATCGAACGAAAGGCGGATGGAACTGTTTCTGAAGGAAGATGGACCAACGATGTGCGTCATGGCACCTTTGTGGAAGCCGGTCAACGAAAATTATATGTCTGGGGTCGTGCTCCAAATTTCAAGTCGACAAAAATGGCTCGGTCGGCTGCCATACGAACCTTGAGACGAAAAGATTTTTTGGCCGCCGAGGCCATTTTACAATTCTATCCACGTGTTATAACATGGACTTTTATATATAAATATGACCCACACGGGATGTGTCTTTCTATCGTACCCCAAGATTCAGTCCATACATGGCTTCAAAAATATGCTTGGACCCTTTTCAAAAAAAAACGATACGCATTTTTGGAACGTTTGGTTGCACGTTGTGCGCCGGGACGCTTGTCCTATTGTGAAGAGGTATGTACCGAACTGTACGACCAGTTGACCGGTCATTTTGTCGCGAATCCATGGATAGTGCATAATGTGTCTTATTCCGAAGCGACAAGGAAGAAACTTTTGGAGGGGTTACACTTGGGAGAATTAGGCAGATGTCCGCCCAGAAACCCCTTTACAAGACAGGCCTTAACTAACAAATCGGGTCAATACTTATCTTCTTTACCTACGAAACACGCTCGTCAAATATACACTACATTTATGGAATATGTACATCGAAAGGCAGAAATTCGCGAAATAGCATATTCCTTTGACCTTGAGGACTTTGAAATTTCTTTGAAAAACGCACGGGACGCTCGGGACCTCAGTACAATACGACGCCTGATGATGGAACGAGATGCGTTTATACAACAGCAGCATTTGGTTGGAGATGGCTCCTTATGTCTTTCGGTTTGATACAGTCGATGGTGCCGGCAGTTTTTAATGTCGTGACGGTCACTGTGTTTTGTTGGCCAATACGCCATGCTCGTCCAATGGCTTGTTTTCGCAAATGTTCGTTTTCACACGGTTCCAAAAAAATAACATGGGACCCCGCCGTCAGGGTGATGCCCACTGAAGCTGTCCTTGTTGTCATAACAAACACACGTGTCTCGGCTGACGTCTGAAAACTTTGGATCGCCTTTGCGCGTTGATTTGGACTCATTTTTCCTTCAATAGAGACAAATCCGATGTGATGTTCCCTTAATAGTTCGCATGTTTTTTGCCAGGCGTTATGAAATTGCGTAAACACAATACATTTTTCTTTTCCCTGTGTAATCATATCGAGTAAAGCCTTGTATTTATTACTGACCGCACCGCGGGCCGTTTGAATAGTATTGTACATTTCCATCGGGATTTCAACCGGCACACCTTGCAAATCATGAGACCTCCAAACGGTTGGGCCTGTCTGCTCCGTAATATCATGGTCAATCAATTCAATCAACGGTTGTCCATTCGACGACTTTCGACACAAGGGGCATTTTTCTGTATGTTGATATGCCGTTTGAATGCATTCGTAACAGTATAAATGGTGACATGGTGTCAAAGTAGGTCGGTCCATCGCGTCCATACAAATAGTACACTTCTCGTTGCCCTTGCGCCACGAATCTATAATATCACGCAATGATTGGTCGTAATTGGTGGTTCCAAGTGTTTCCATAAACGATGCAATGGTATTGGCTTCACTGGGCGTTTTGCTTGATGTCGAAGGTTTCCCAAAATCAGACATTCGATTCAGGGAGGGATGTATAGCCAATTGTCGTAGCCATCGAATGTAGTGCAGGGTGCGTGTTTTGCTATTGATGGCGCTGGTTGCATTGTCTATGGTCATCCTCGTTTCAACAACGTCCAACAATCGCGCATACACTTCTGGATATGAATTCTGGACGGTCACCGTTTCCGTTTGGACAGATGGCAGTTGCAGGCGGACATGGCGCTTGCGCTGCCACCAAGTGATGTCCGCAAACAATCCATGAAACAAAGCGGGATTATACTCCCCGACATTTCGAAACAACAGTTGGGCGGGCGAAAGCGTCGAACTCAGGCTCGGAGCTTCGTTGAATGGCTCTACCCCGAGAAAAGAAAGCATAGACACGCCATGTGTCATCGCCTTTGGAAAGGGGGTCGCGGAGACACACCAGCGCAAAGGTGCAAACAATCGACAAATGGCACGCGTAGTCGCTGTATGAACATGTTTTAATTCGTGCGACTCGTCCAAAATGATACGACCCCACCGCACGGCCCCTATCGTCGGCACGTGCTGCTGTGTTTCGCTCACAACAATCCGGTACGTTGTCAGAACAATATCCGCTGCACGCAAATCGTCCATATTTTTGGTGCGGCGCGCTCCGTGGAACTTCAAGACCTTGAGAGACGGCGTTTTGTCGGCTGCTTCGCTCTGCCACACGCTCAACATCGTCGTAGGCACAATCACCAGCGTCGGTCCATCCGCCTTTTGAGTTCCAATTAAGGCTAACATTTCAATGGTTTTGCCCATGCCAACGTCCTGTGCCAGGAGACCACCACGAATAGAGTGATTCGGAGAAGTCAGTGACAAATGACCAAAGACAGAGGTGTGAAATACAAATCCATCGTCCATCGTGTGGCGGTGCCATCCCCATCCAGAGGTGGAGCAAACCGTTTCGCGTTGTATCAACCAGTTCAGACAGCTCTTTTGGTATGGAAATAACTCCCCTACAAAGACAGGGCCTGGTTCGATGGAAGGCATATGTTTTTTGCGCGAGGCCTGTAGAGTATTATTCATAAAGACATCGTCCATAGGCCCTGCCACTATCTGTGCAGGTATGGTCCCGGGAAACAATGCGAAAAAGAGACGCTGCAATTGACGATGCACACCAGGTTCATAATCACTCGGTCGTACAAATGTCATGTCATGAATTTGAACCTCGAAAATGATAGAGTCACTCGTCGACTGGGTAGGAAGAAATTCGACGAGCGGCAAACAGTCCTGACGCCACTGTTTATTCTGTTCCACGAGGTATGGCTTTGGCACTTGCCAACGCTTTATTTTTTCACGCAAAGTCGCGTGGACATCTTCCGGAAACAATTCTAATATCTGGTCCAAATGTTTGTTATACAACGCATCGGTAAATATGTCATGGGATATCTTGTACACATCACACACTGCATGGAAATAAGTGATCCATTCTACTCGAAATTGGTGAATGGACTTGCTATTGACTTCTTTGGGGGCGGGACGGGTCGGCTTGTGGACAAATTGCCGCGTAAGAGTCGTCACAGCGCGCCATTTCTGCCATTCTCTATTTGAGCTTGAAGGACAGCCGTACTTCATATAAATGTGTAGAAGATTCGAAGGTGTAAGTTTTCGCCTGCCTTCTTCGTCTACCCAGTCCAACGACACTTGCAATTTACCAATCGTACGGCGCCAAGCGGCCTTTGGAACCGAAACTATGGCTTCATTATGGCACATCTGAATCCACTCCATGCGCTCGTCGGAAATATGTTCCCAACGTTTCTGGCCTGTCTGAGGCCACTCACTCTGCGACAATTGTACCAGGGCATGGTTGGCGTCAAAGTCGGTCACATGCCAGGTTCGGGTCAGATAACGGACAGTAGACCCGATGTACGTCTGAGGAGCTTCTTGTTTTTCAATTTTCAGTCGTTTCGGCACGCGCCCCATGGTCTCCCGCATCATAAGCCAGTGACAACCAGCATGCAAATCGTCGCCATGCCGACCCGCTGCCTCCTCCGCGTCTTCTTGAGAGTAACCCATTTCGATGTAACGTTGCATTTTTACATTCTAAAAAATGTCCTTTTATAACCTTTTCCACATGTTACTAACATATGTAAAAAAAGTCATTATAAAAGGGTTCTAAAATTAACACCATGTTTCACCACTACTTTATACCAGTCGAAGCAAAGTGGTCGCCTGAAGAGCCAAACAGTCAATTAAACACAGATATGAGTGGTCTCTTCAAAGAATACAAAGAATACAAAGAATGCGAGAGTGGCAGCGCACGTGACAGCGCCTATGACTTTTTGGCGTTGAAAGTTAAATCATGGCCCCGGTTGACAGACGAAATCCAAGATAAACTAATACAACGACTTTTGGCCATGTACGAAAAACTTTTAATAAAGGAACTAGATTCCCAAAGAATGTTGACATCACCCTACAGCGAGATAGACGTGCAGACATGCCACAACTGCGGTCGTCAAGGTGATCTACAAGCCCAATGCCCGTGTCACAGCGAGGAGTGTCACAGCGAGGAGTTGTCAAGCTATTGTATACGCGTTGAACAAAACACAGAGGAACCATTTGATATGGAAGCAGTTGTCGACATCATAGAATGTAAATTGAGGGAAAAGGATGGTCAGTGTGAGAAATCAATAGAACAAGCCAAGGAAAGCATATGTTGGGGCTGTGCAGGTCAACGTGGGGCTCAACTGGCACATACTTGTGGCAACATGCGAGAGCCAACAGTTACATTTACATTCGCCAGCAGCAATATTGGCTTACTGCTGCATGAAATAAGTGTTCAGGGAATTGAGACAGAGAAGGATTGTAATGACGATACTACTTACGTAGTATTGTCATACTCAAACTAATAACAGTTATAACTATAAATAGACTACTATGCCAATACATATGCCTCAAAAAAAAAACTCTAAAAAACGTTTAAAAAAACATTCGAAAAAACCTAAACTTTCTGAAAAATATGCAGAGTCGTTACTCTTCCAATCTCCAGACCCCAAAGAACTTCCAATGCCCATCTTCGAAAGCGACCTACGTGTCGAGAAAACAAAAACGACAGACAGCCATGTAGGTACCACCAACTGAGACCAAGTCCTTCTCGTCCGAGAGACGCTTCGTAAATGAAGCTGGACGACCCGGGTGGCAACATTTGGCGCACAAGGCCCTTTGAAAGTGAACATCGTCTGCCAGAGGCACCAACTCTAATATCTCACCAAATGCATTTCTCTCATAATCGCCCGAGAGGCCTGCCACAATCACATGTTTATTATTTGTTTCGACCATTACCATGACGGCAGTCTTTAAATTATGAAAGAACTGCGCCTCGTCTATGGCAATTGCATCATACGGCCGAACGTTGGTCAGTAATAAATCGTCTGTCTTGACAGCAGCTACTTTTTTGCCGTCGTGGCTCTGTACGTAGTCACCGTCAACGCGAGTATCATTAATATGATTGATAACAAGGCAGTGCATACCTATGGATTTTAAACGGGCAACTCGCCGCATCAATTCGGTCGACTTGCCCGAGTACATGGAACCAATAATTAGTTCAAGGGCCATGTTCTAAAAATTTAGAATCTAGGGTTATACAGCATTTTGGATTATTACAACACTACACAGTGAAACATTCGACCAAAACATTGCAATAATCCATATTCAAAAGGTTATGGGTCACGAGGTTAGGGTTGAGGGTTGAGGTTAGGGTTGAGGGTTGGCAAGGTTAGGGTTGAGGGTTGAGGTTAGGGTTGAGGGTTGGCAGGGTTGAGGGTTTTAGGCATTGGTGCGATGGGGTCTTGACCCCAAATGTGTGGTGTGGCACCTGAACACCGTACCGAATGTTGTTATATGCCACAGGCCGTTGTTGTGTGTGTTACCGGCCATGTGTGATGCTACCGGACGGCGCGAGGGCGTGTTACCGGACGCGAATAGCGTGTTACCGGACGCGAATGGCACCTCAAAACGCGTCGTACCAGACGTTCATCGCTCGTACCGGACATACAACGATCTTACCAGACAGACCCACCCATGTGCCAGACAGACCCACCCATGTGCCAGGCGTCACATCCATGCATGCCACCTCGAGAACGCGTCTAAAAAATAAAATGTCTTTCCATTTTCACAAGCCTTTACCTTGTACTGTTTTCCGTTGTGCACGTCGCGCACTGGGTGGTTACATTTCATATGCGCATGGGAGGCATGGCCTCGCTTGATAGCATCGTGTGCAGCTTTGACCATATATTTTTGTTTGGGTATGTCTACTTTTATACCAAATATTTTTATCATGAGTCGTCCAAAATAAAATCTTGCGGCAGCTGAACTTTTCGAACCTACGGTTCTCTATCGGCGATAACTAGCTATTGCGACTGCGTCCAGCAGCAGCTTGACCACCTCGCCATGGCCCGATAAACGCGCGATGCCAAGTGGCGTGGCACCACTATTGGAGGCCTGGTTCACATCCGCACTTGCGGCCAGCAGTTGCCTAACCACGTCGACGTGACCCTCCTGACTCGCTATGTACAGTGGCGTGGCACCATTATTCTCGGCCTGGTTCACATCCGCATCCTCTCGCAGCAGCAGTTGCCTAACCACGTCGACGTGGCGATGCTGACTCGCGATGAAAAGTGGCGTGCAACCATCATTATCGGCCTGGTTCACATCCGCATCCTCTCGCAGCAGCAGTTGCCTAACCACGTCGACGTGGCCCTCCTGACTCGCCATGTAAAGCGGCGTGCAACCACTATTGGAGGCCTGGTTCACATCCGCATCCTCTCGCAGCAGCAGTTGCCTAACCACGCCGACGTGACCCTGCTGACTCGCCATGTAAAGTGGCGTGACACCATCATGCCTGGCCTGGTTCACATCCGCATCCTCTCGCAGCAGCAGTTGCCTAACCACGTCGACGTGGCCCTCCTGACTCGCTATGTACAGTGGCGTGGCACCATCGTTCTTGGCCTGGTTCACATCTGCACCTGCGGCCAGCAGTTGCCTAACCACGTCGACGTGGTGTCGATGCTGACTCGCGATGAAAAGTGGCGTGCAACCATCATGCCTGGCCTGGTTCACATCCGCATCCTCTCGCAGCAGCAGTTGCCTAACCACGTCGACGTGGCCCGCCTGACTTGCAATGAAAAGTGGCGTGACACCATCATGCCTGGCCTGGTTCACATCCGCATCAAAATCCAGCAGTATTTTCACCGCCTCGTCGTTGCCCTTCTGACTCGCAATGAAAAGCGGCGTGCAACCATCATTCATGGCCTGGTTCACGTTCACACTCTCGCCCAGCAGACCAATAATCATACCGATGCGGTTGTTCTGACTCGCGATGAAAAGCGGCGTGCAACCGTCCTTCTTGGCCAGGTTCACATCAATGCGATGGGTGTCCAACAGTTTTATAACCACCCCATTGTGGCCGTGTAGAGTCGCAATGAGAAGTGGCGTGGCACCACTATTGGAGGCCTGGTTCACATCCGCATCCTCTCGCAGCAGCATTTCCACCACCGTGTCGTGACCCATCTGACTCGCAATGTACAGTGGCGTGCAACCATTATTCATGGCCAGGTTCACACCCGCGCCTGCGTCCAGCAGTTGCCTAACCACGTCGACGTGGCCCTCCTGACTCGCCATGTAAAGTGGTGTGGCACCATTATTCATGGCCTGGTTCTTTATCATTTGGTGCCGGGCA
>Ga0206126_10000497_pt1 | contig 51700 bp, 57 predicted proteins | sample Helgoland_Spring_5_FD_148621 | JGI IMG/M metagenome (GOLD analysis project Ga0206126, IMG submission 148621) | Pelagic subsurface seawater microbial communities from Kabeltonne, Helgoland, North Sea - Helgoland_Spring_Bloom_20160412_1 | ecosystem: Environmental > Aquatic > Marine > Epipelagic ...
CCAATATCGCGCTGTGATTCCACATCCTTCAGTTTGAGCGATAAATCAAAACCGCCTTGAGCGTAGGATGCGGCATAAATATTTCGTGCCGGCAGCATACGCGAAACGTTACTTTTATCTCTGAATTCACCTGAGACAGAATCGCGACCAAAGGACAGTGTAAGATCACCATTTCCAAGTTGGAACACTCTACCCAATTCCAGCTCATAGCCAACAAACTGCGCATCCTCTTGCAAATAATTGGCTTTGATTAAGCCACCATGATCGTGTTCATCTGCATGCTCTTCATGCTCTTCTTCGGTTTCATCTTGCAGATAGATGTAGTTGTCGACATTATTCTTAAACACCGTCAAGCTCGCAAAGGAACTATCGTACTCATAGGAAAGTGTTGCATCAAAGTTGGTCGATTGCTCGGACTCTAAATCAACATTACCCTCTTCGAGTCTGCCAGTAGCTAAATGGGGTCCATTCATGAAAAGCTCTACCGCAGAGGGCGTTCTCTCAACAACCGCAGCACTAACACTCAAATCGAATTTATCATTGAGACCTTTGCTCATACTGACTGCAAAGCTAGTAGCGTTGAAGTCTTTGGTGAAGAACTCGGACTCTTCTTCGTGTTCTTCGCCATGTTCTTCGCCGTGGTCTTCGTCGTGGTCTTCGTCGTGATCGTCATGGTGATCTTCATCGTGATGACTGAGAGAGCCATTTCGTCGGACACTATCATGTCGGATGCCAAAATCTAAATGGAATGAATCAATCTCTTTACTCAGATAGTAACCAATGGTCATCTCTTCACTCGCAGTGGGATTCATGAAGGCTTCTTCACCCACTATTGATATATCCTCATCAACAAAATTCAACGACACTTTTTGTAACATTGCATCGTTAGAGAGATCGAAAATAACACCATACTCGCGGGATTCATTACTAAACACCGTTGGTCCCTCAGCATGATGATCATCTTCATGGTCATCCCCATCATGTTCCTCACCTTCGTGCTCCTCAGCGTGCTGCTCGGTCAAGGAGTAGTCACTGTCTCTAAGGAAATAATTCACTTCCTTCAACCAACCGTTATTGGCAATATAGGAGCCCTCGACATTAACCACTTCAGAATCCGTGGTAGAGAAAATCCTCTCTCCTTCATGCTCATCTCCATGTTCTTCACCGTGATCCTCTTCGTGATCCTCTTCGTGATCCTCATCGTGATCCTCATCGTGATCCTCATCGTGATCCTCATCGTGATCTTCGTCGTGATCATCACCATGAAACGGAATACCATAAATACTTTCTACACGGTTCACAGAGACGCCAAAATGGCCCCACTCTCCTGTCTTGGACACACCGAAACGCAACGCGCTATTTTCAAAATCAGAATTAGATAAGAAGCCTTCTTCTTCATGATCGTCATGATCGTCATGATCGTCGTGATCGTCGTGATCGTCGTGATCGTCTTCATGCACAATAGCGCCGGTTGGGACATCAAAATTATCGAAGTCAGACTCTTTATAGGCCACACTGAAGTTCAAACCGCCAAAATTATTCTGATATGACCCATTGTAACTGTCGCCGTCGTTGACCGATTGAGTCTCCAGACCCAGCTTCAGTTCCGAGTCAGAGAAATCCTTCCGTGCAATAGTACTGTCAACCACATTAATGATGCCACCAATACCGCCATTGGCATAAAGCAGCGACGAAGGCCCTCGAACGATCTCAATTTGCTGAACATTATTTAAATCAACATCGTTGACATGATCAGCACCGATTCCAGCAACGTCCCTTACAACCATGCCATTGTTGAGAACTTTCACCCGACTACCAGACATACCACGAATTATGGGTTGCCCAACGCCAGCACCATAATCGGCCGAGGACACACCCAAAAGACTGTTAAGCGTCTCACCCAGGCTTTCGGTAGCTGAGGAGGCGATCTCGTCGCCACTGACAACATGAAGTGGGTTTTCAATATCACTGAGTTTTTGATCAATAAGTGAGGACGTAATCACAATTTCCTCAATTTCACTGGCAACTGCACCTGCAGTCGCCATAGAGCTCGCCATAATGGCTGCATAAATACGTGGGTTCATAGAACCTCCAAAAAAATATAAATTTAACGATCTGTAAAAAAGAACAATCTATATTCTTGGTGGAGCTCTCGCCTGGTAGATTGAAGCAACAACGGAGGATGCTGAAGCAACTTTTTTCGGGGAAAAGTTATTCGATGCTAACCAAACCAGATCTGAGGTTTGGTCTGAATCGATAATGGGTGTTTGCGCCAGGTTGCAAGTGTCGCATTCAAGTTGAACTGTATCAGCGCCATCAAATGAATGCTCAGCCGCGTGCATAGCATTGTCTGCTACCAAAACAAGGGCAGCGAACAACAACAGCTGAGATAAATTGTACTTTTTAAACAATGCCAACATCAGCGCTCTTCTATCAATCGAGACATGCAGAAGCATTCTTATGTTAATGCTTCAACCAACCTACAAGTCTAGTGAATATATCTCTTACTTTGCAAGCGCTATTTTTACCTTCTTGAAACTGACATGAGCGATGAGGAAAAATTTGCCCCATTGTGGGGAAAAGTTATATTTAACAATGCCCAAAAAGAACTGGACTATACTAAACACATGCCCAAGTAGGTATTGAGGTTAATTTATCCCAATAAAAATTAAGTGTTGAGTAGATTACTCACTGCAGTGACTGCTGAGAAAGCTCTCTGCAGCTTTAAAAATTGCCTCTTTACGTTCTGGATTCATCTTTTTTAGTGTCGACTGCATGAATGAAAGACGTGGATTATTTTTCAATTTTCCCATATGCAAACTAACAAATCGCCAGTAGAGACCATCGAACACATCACACCAGTCACCTTTCTTGTAGTCACTCATTTTCAGTATGTAATTGGAGCCACAGATATAGGGTTTAGTGGCAAAAATACCGCCATCGGCAAAGGTACCCATACCGTATACATTGGGGGTCATGACCCACTCTGAAGAATCTACGTACATCTCCATAAACCAGCGATAGACTTGTTGCGGATGAATTTCGCAGAGCGTCATTACGTTAGCGACCACCATTAGTCGGTTGATATGGTGAGTGTAGCCATAGCGTTGAGAGAATTTAATTGCATCATCAAGGGGTGGAATGCCGGTTGAACCCTCATACCAACTGTCACTCAGACGACGCGAAAAGCCGAAAAAATTTGCCTCTTGTTGCTCCTCCCCTCGACACTGATAAACGCCGCGAATAAATTCTCTCCAGCCAACAATCTGGCGCAGAAAACCCTCCACCGAGTTTAAGGGCACATGATGGGTTGCTGTGTAGGCCATCACTTTGTCTATCACATCTTGCGGAGTGATCAGGCCCATATTTAGAGACGGACTGATGGCACTGTGAAACATAAAGGTATCATTTTGTAATATGGCATCCTCATAAACACCAAAATTTTCAAATTTTACCGCCAGAAAATGGTCTATGCTGGCCAGCGCATCACATCGGGTCAACGGCATCCACACATCGTCGATATTGCCGGGATGATCCGCAAATCGTTCTAGTACTACTGATTTCAGTCCTGATACATATTGACTCTGGGTTGCTGTAAATTGCTCCGGTAACTGTAAACCTTTGGGAATTTTTTTCCTGTTATCCTCGTCAAATGACCACTTTCCACCCAGCGGTTGCTGATTCTCGTCAAGAAGTAAATCTAGCCTCTTGCGAACCACTTTATAGAAGTTGCCCATACGCAACGTCTTGGCTGAATGGCTAAAATCGGCAAAGTCTTGTCGGCTCAACACGAACATAGGACTTGGCAGTACAGTCAGTGAAATATTCTGAGCCATAGCGAAAGCTAAGATTCTGCTCTCGAAGTCTTTATCCTCAATTTCGAACATCACAAGCTCAGAAATTGCCTGGGCACTGAGACAATCCGCTAACTTTTCCTCATAGGTTTTATCGAAACAAGTCTGTTCAATTTCTCTGTAGTCAACCCTTAGCCCTGTTGCAACAAGTTCATCACGCTTCTCTCTCATGGCCGCCAAGAACATTAATATTTTTAGCTTGTGATGTTTTTCATAGGTGCACAGGCCCAAGTCCTCGGCCATAAAAACATGGCTCACGCCAGTGGCTTGTATAATCTCAGCGGAAAACAGCTGATTGCCTAAGACAACAAGTAAAGATTCTGATGGCATGTACGGTAAACCCGACGAGTAAAAATATTGCGGTTAAAATAAAAATACTATGGTGGTTACTCTGATATAAGTGCGATGGGATCACTTTATTGGTAAATCGCCAACAAAATCATCAAAGTAAAACGTCTCGGGCCCTGAGGTATTGGTCGATTTTTTTACCATAGCTCGAGCTAATTTTTCAGCCTGAATGCTGCGGTATTTCCGCAACCCACCAATCAACATTGGGTCGATTAACTTGCTCAAATGCTGACCAAGCCCCTCTGCGAGGCGGCTACTCGTGCGCTCACCAATGAGCAAGCCCGGCCGGTAAATATTTACTTGCGGGAAGTTTAAGGCACTTATAGCCAGCTCCAACTCGCCCTTGGTTCGCAAATAAAAGTTTTTCGACTGCGCATTAGCACCAACGGCAGACACAAGGCTCAAACCCGAGGCACCAGCGCGGTGAGCTTTAACAGCGAAGTTAAAATTATAATCAAAATCGATTTTACGAAATACGGCCTGACTACCGGCGGACTTAATCGTAGTGCCCAGGCACAAATAAATGTGCTCACAAGGCGGCACTGTTCCATTAGCTAAGAAATCATCAAAATCAGTGACTATTTGGCAGACATTGTTAGGTAACGGCGATATCTCCCGCCGTGCAATCACCAGTGTATTCATTTTCTGGGCGGCGAGTTCTTGGAGCACGTGGCTGCCCACCAAGCCAGTTGCACCCACGACTACTGAATCAATTTTACTCATGGCTGCTCCCTATGCCTCACTCACCGCGCTAGTGTTTTTACAAAGGTTATTCCAGAACTTTGTAGTTGTTCGTACTCAGCGACCGCGTTATTCTATTGGCATTAACCTCAGGATTTCAACATGAATGATTTAACTTGGTCTGAATTTGAACGCATCGACCTGCGGGTTGGAACCATAATAGACGCTGAAATATTTAAACAGGCACGCAAGCCCGCAATCAAACTGAGTATTGATTTTGGCGATCATATCGGCATTAAAAAATCCTCAGCACAGATAACCGACCACTACCAAGCGGAAAATTTAATTGGCAAACAGGTATCAGCGGTGATTAATTTCCCAAAAAAACAAATTGGGCCAATGATGTCAGAGTGTCTGATAACAGGTTTTATCCAGGACGATGGCAGTGTCATCCTAGCAGTTCCCGACAAACCCGCTAAAAATGGATCTCGGCTAGCCTAATCCATTAATCTGACTAAACATTCAGGTGAATTATGAGCAAACCGCTACGGAATATTTTCATCACAGCTCTGCTAATGTTAACCGCCGCTTGCAGCGATCAGCAGACTGTCAATGTGCACAAAGCCATTATTGGAGAATGGAAAGGTAAATATGGGGAGGCCGCTGTATTCACCTTTCACGCTGACAATACAGCAACACTGTTCATGGAAGGCAGAAAATTGGATATTGATCACTGGCGATTGGACGAGTCACAAGACCCTATGCACTTGGATCTGGAGGGTAGTATCGGAGGAAGAGTCACAACGTTAGTTGGGATTACCGGATTTATCGACAATGACACCCTGAATATCAAAATTGGTTTTAATGGCCAGCGACCCAAAGGATTTTTCGGCCGCGACAGAATTGTCCTGGAGAGACAATAGTCAGCCTAAGAAACGCATTAGTTGGGCGTATAAACATATTCATCGCCGCTCCGAAATGATTCCGCCATAGTCTTATCAACCATAATCGGGAACTGGCTTGCCGCCGGGTACAGCGGCCCTACTGAGTCTGCTTGATGCTGTGCGAGTAAGCCGAGTAATTGATTCGCCTTATTCGGGTAATCAGCAACGATATTATTCTGCTCCGTGGGATCCTCGGCCAGATTGTACAACCAGACTTTTAAACCATCAGTGGGTCTATTATTCACCTGCAATTTCCAGTCTTCATGACGAACAACTTGGTAGTGCCCATTTTGCCAAAATAGGGTTTTTCGCGGCCAAGTTGCCTGCACATCGAGATTAGTAAGAGGTAGTATATCGACGCCATCAATTACTCTGCCATCAGGCAGTGGGGCATCAGCAGCTGCGGCTATTGTAGGCATCACATCAATGTGCGCCACTGGTTGGTCAATGCGTGTTCCAGCTGCAATATTTTGTGGCCATCGCATCATCATTGGCACTCTGATGCCCCCCTCAAACATGGTGATTTTCCAACCTCTAAAGGGTTGATTGACATCGGGAAGGCCAATATAACCGGCACCACCGTTATCACTGGTAAATATAACCAGGGTATTATCGGACAAACCCTCTTTATCCAAACTGTCCAGAACCCGGGCAACACTGCGATCAACCGCGCGAATCATAGCCGCATAAACGCGCTTTCTGTGGGGTTTTATATCACCCACAGCGTCGTAATCCTCCCGCGTTGCTTGTAGCGGAGTATGAGGCCCCCAATGGGCTAAATAGAGAAAAAATGGCCTATTTTTATTCGCCTGAATTACCTTAATGGCTTCATCAGTCCAATAGTCAGTGAGATAACCCTTGGGTTTGAAGCGATCTTCATCGCCCGCATTAAATGAATTAGCGTAGGTCATAGCTGACCACAAGAATTGATCAATGGGATCAAAGGGTAATTTTGCGTTTACTACATTGGCATGATCTTCAGGAAGGTAGAGTCCGCTGGACATTAACAGGCTGTCATCGAAGCCCTGTTGATAAGGGGCCATGCCATTTTCTCTGCCGAGATGCCATTTGCCAATATGAGCTGTGTAATAACCGCGCTGCTTCAAGGTTTCAGCAACGGTGACCTCCTCCGGTAGCAGACCTTTGCGTTCATAGGGTGGGTGGTTCGCCTCAATAGACTGATCATAGAAAGAAGGCGGTAAGTTATTGTCTATGGAACTGCCTATAATACTTACCATATTGCCCATACCTGCTGGAGTTGGCGTAAACTCAAAGCCGGTACGAGTGGGATAGCGACCCGTCATCATCATTGCTCTGGAGGGTGCGCAGGTGCTTGCACCCGAGTAGGATTGATTGAAAACAACGCCTTCGCGGGCCAGACGATCAATGCCCGGCGTTTGAATAATACCACCGCCAAAAGTGGAGATATCGTTGTAACCCAAGTCGTCAGCAACAATGAGAATAATATTGGGTGACGTCTCACTGTGTTGGCGGACAACAGGTCCCTGCTGCCACCCTAGGTCTCTCGGTTCTCCCACCTCTATGGAAGAGTAACGGTGATTCACCAGCTGTAAGAGGATCTCGATCCTCATAAACCACGCCATGGATCCCAGTACCAAGGCCGCCACAATCGTCGGCAGCAATATTTTTTTCATAACCTTATCCTAATCAATCTGACACCAACATCTACAGCTACCACAATTTATAGCGCGGCCCTCGAGGCGTTGGTTTTCTGTGATTCTCTGGAAGATAACAAATGCGATCCATTTGGGTAATGGATCCATCAGCATACTCCCATACCAATTGCTCTCCCTCTCTGTAGCGTCTCACTACAACTGGCCCCCAACCAAAGACATGAAAATCCAGTACTTTATTATTCCAAACCATATCGGCCGATGTTCGATTACAGTACTCTTTATCGCCGATAGTAAATAGCACAGAGCCCTCTGTATCATCCGTTGTGCGACCAGCACTACTATTGGGGCCAGCATCATGAATAAGACCAGCGGCAGTGATCACCACTCTGGAACCGCATTGTTCCACCCGCTCAACATGACCAATTTTTCCGGATACAGCCTGCCACAAACCACGAATGTCATCTGCCGACTCCGATAGTGGCTCGGTGCACTGAGATAATATAGGACTTGGAAAGTGATGATAGGCACAGCCAGGCGTGTTCCCCTTGGGTATCTCAATTGCCATCTTGCCACTGCCATCGAGTTCAGGTAGTTGACAATAGTTAATCAAACTGCCATCGCCAGCCAAAGTCGCGGGATCTGTAGTCAGTTTTGGCCTTTCAGAGAAATAGAGTAGCCAAAACAGAAAGGTAGAGACAACAAACAACAGGACCAATAATCTGCGTGGTAATCTTTTCATCACAGTAACTCCAGATGTGCTCAGGTTGACACAAATCGTTCCTTCGCAGAACAAGCCGAGCTTTTATCAGAGGATACTTTTACATATTGGCAGTATATGTGTCAATACTAATTAATACTGAGTGGACCAGTTTGCTTTGACTTTGCACCCAAACCTCCCTTATGGTTCAGAAAAATATAAACATCACATAAAGCTGAAGCTTCAAGATGAGAATGTCACAATGAAAAAAATACCTATTATTATCGCTTTAAGCCTACTGTTCGCCTGGGGTCAAACGACCGCAGCGAAGGTGGAGAATGTAGCAACCGACGCCCCGATTGTTCAACCAGGAGCGCCCGGTAAACCATCAAATTTGCTGGATGCAGAGACTGCCATTGCTATAGCGAACTCTTCATATTCCCCCGCGGATGTGAAATTCATGCAGGGCATGGTGATGCATCATTATCAGGCAGTATTGATGTCACGATTAGCAAAAAAACGCACTAACAACGCTGAAGTGTTAGATTTGGCTGGGCGTATCGATGTCACTCAAGAAGATGAAATTCAGTTCATGCAGAATTGGCTGCGCGAACGCAGTGAGATGGCGCCAGATCCCACCGCGGAGCATGCCATGCATATGCACATGCATCATAAAATGGCAGGCATGGCTACGGCTGAGCAAATGGCAACTCTGGCAGCCTCTGAGAGCACCGATTTTGACCGTTTATTCCTGACACTGATGATCGCCCACCACGACGGTGCTGTTACCATGGTGAGAGAACTGCGTGATCAATCTGGTTCAGCCTATGATCCACAAATCAATGAATTCGCAGCAGATGTCGTGAATGATCAAGTGGTAGAGATAGAGCGGATGAATCAGCTTTTGGTGAGCCTATCAACAGATCCCCGAGCAACACTCAAAGCCGGCCTGTTTGATGCGGGTGAGGCCATCATGAATATGGAGTTACTGGTTGCACAACGAAAACCGCCCGGATTTTATGATCCAGCTAATCCCGCCGGCTTCGGTGCTGGAGAAGATGAATCCAACAAAGACCAAGAGCAAGAGCAAGAGCAAGAACAGGCCGAGTCACATGACGATGAGTCATCCTCGAAAGATCCAGCTCAGTCCATCGAGGACGCTGCAGATGCTCTGCGCTACCCAATGCTCAGTTTCTACAACACTGATATGGCATTCCGAGATGATCTATTGGTCACTGGTAGCTATCACGGTTTCAACATATATCAATTAGATGAGCAGGCAATACCAACGCTGGCGACATCCATTGTATGCCCCGGTGGACAGGGAGACGTGTCAATTGTTGGAGACCTTTTGATCATGTCAGTGGAGCAAACCAGAGGTCGTTTAGACTGTGGTTTACAGGGCATTATGGAGGACGTCAGCGCCGATCGCTTTCGCGGTCTGCGTATCTTTGACATTTCAGATATAAAACGCCCCCTCCAAGTGGGTGCTGTACAGACCTGTCGCGGTTCTCACACCCACTCAGTGGTTGCTGGGCCCACCGCAGATGGCAAAATTATTGTCTACAACTCTGGCACTTCCAGCGTTCGTGAGGAAGAGGAGCTAGAGGGTTGTTTCGATGGCACCCCGGGAGACGATCGAACAGCACTTTTCCGTATCGATGTTATCGAAATACCCATCGATGATCCATCCGAGGCAAAAATTGTGCATAGCCCCACCGTTTTTGCTGATCCCGATACTGGATCTCTGGCCGGTCTGTGGCGTGGCGGCGATCACGGCGATGATACTCAGGACACCTATCGCACTGACCAGTGTCACGATATCACAGTCTTTCCCTCGGCGAACTTGGCTGCCGGCGCCTGCTCTGGAAACGGTATCTTGTTTGATATCACTGACCCGCTGACACCCACACGACTCCATGCCGTAACCGATGCAGGGTTTGCCTATTGGCACTCGGCGACCTTTAACAACGATGGTAGTAAAGTGTTGTTCACCGATGAGTGGGGCGGCGGCGGCCGGGCGCGCTGCAGAGCTTGGGATCCAATGGACTGGGGTGCCGATGCCATCTACGACATCGTCGATGGTAAGCTGGAATATAAAAGCCACTATAAAATCCCCGCCCCCCAAGTGGAAACTGAAAATTGTGTAGCTCACAACGGAGCCATTGTCCCAGTACCTGGTCGCGATATTTTTGTTCAAGCTTGGTATCAAGGCGGCATTTCTGTTGTCGACTTTACCGACTCATCCAATCCAGTGGAGATCGCTTATTTTGATCGCGGCCCCCTGGATGACAAAGTCTTGCTCACCGGCGGATATTGGTCAGTTTACTATTATCAGGGCGCTATCTACGGCACTGAAATTGTCAGGGGGCTGGACGTGTTTAAACTGCTGCCCAGTGAACACATTAGCGCCAATGAGATCGAGGCAGCGAAACTGGCCTATCCAACAATCGGGAAAGTAAATTTGTTCAATCCACAGCAACAAATTCCCATGGCTTGGCCCGATACGCCTGTGGTTGTCAGCGCTTATCTAGACCAATTTGAGCGAGCAAAAGTGATCTCACAAGATAGTGCGAAAACAATTCGTCAACAGCTTCAGCAGTTAGCCGGTGCAGTGGAAAATGGTACTGATAAAAAGATTAGCGACGCCATCAGCAGCATCCGCAAAGAAATGAAAGATGTCAAAGCTGGTCAGGTATCTCTGGATCGATTTTATCGAGCTTTGGAGGGCATCGCATCTCAGTCGTTGGCGTCAAAATAGCCATTGACTGAGAGCGATATTTACAGTTTTCAGACCGACTGCGACTTCAACCATCTCAGTTGAATCACCAGTCCAACAAGATAAATCAACAGAAACGCCAGGTGGAAGTTTAGTATCAGTGGATCCTCGAAAGAATCAACAAAGGGATCCCCCACTGGCAGTCGACGAAGGAAATCGGTAATCGCTGGTATCATATGGAAAAGCAAAGTACTGGTATAACCCAAGGCTTGGAAGTATTTAGAAAAACCACCAAAGAGTTGAAATTTTTCCATCACCATGCCACCAAACACAGCTACCAAGGTCAGCACAGCTAACCAGTGTGCGACACCAAACCCCCCTTGGTTATAAATGGCCAATGCCGATCCAGCGACAAAAATTGTGATGTAGACATACAATTTTCCAGCTAGATTATCCATCGAGATCACCTTGTGGTGACGCAGCGTGTAAAACGCAGTCACCAGGGCAAAGACACCAAATATAGTGTGAAACCAACCCAATATTGTCATTTCTGGCATCTGTATTTTCTCCTTTTTGTAAAAAAGATTATTAAAAATCCATCACTTATGTGGATTGACCAAAAACTTCTCACCCGTTGACTGCTTTGCATAGGCCTTAATATTTTCCGGCTGCAACATCTCTTCTAAAGAGACTTCCTGAGTGTAGTGACTGGCGAAGGTGGTTTTAATTTCTCTCGCCACTCGTTGTCTCATCTGGCCGAAACGTTCCATACCGATGCGCCCAATCATTGGTGTCAACAACCAACCACCTAAACCCCACTGCATACCAAAAGTGCGGTTGAGCACGGTTGGCGTTTGATCTAAACCGCCATAGATATAAACCTGTTTATAAGTGTCGGATCCGTAACGACTGTACTCCGTGGCTTTTTGGTTGGCGGCAATTTCCATTGCCCCAAGGATTTGACCGGGAAGTTTACCCTCATTACCGCCACCAGTGGCATCGAAACCTAAGGTTGCCCCGGTAGTTACCAGTGCCGATACCAAGTGCTTCATAAAGTCGGGATCACTGGTATCACAGACGTACTCTGCTCCTAGATCCTTTAGCACCTGCACCTGCTCAGGCTTTCTCACAATGTTTACCAGTGGAATACCATCATCTTTACAAATCTTCACCAACATCTGACCTAGGTTTGATGCTGCTGCCGTGTTGACCATGGCTGTGTGATTCTCCATTCTCATGGTTTCGACAAACGCCAATGCGGTCAGTGGATTGACAAAAGAGGATGCTGCTTCCGCCGAGGAAGTTCCCTCCTCCATCACCAGACAATTATTTGCCGGGATACAACGGTACTGAGAGTACATGGCACCACCAGCAACGCCAACAGTTTTGCCAATTAAATGCTTAGCGTTAGCACCTGCATCAATCACCACACCAGCACCTTCATTACCCACCTGCATAGACTGGTCGAGTCGTGGCTTCATTGCAGCCATAAGGCCTGGATGAATTTTCATTGATGCCACTGTATCTGCCCCAGAGCCGAAGACCGCAAGACTATCAAAATCTGCTGCGAAACTAATCAACAACCCCAAATCAGATGGATTGATTGGCGAGGCCTCTACTTTAATCAACACATCATCATCACCGGGTGTTGGCTTGTCTGCTGTAGCAATGGATATCTCAATATTACCCGCACTGGTGACTGTTGATCTAATTTCTTTTGACTGGTTATCCGACATATTTTTTCCCTTTTAATAAATGCATAGAAGTTCTGAGATCCACAGTATATCCAACAATATGATAACAGCAAGTAGACAATGTTTTCATACTGGTATATAAATACATACTATGAATACATGTAACAGTCCGGTAACTAATGCGCTGAAATTAATTGGCGGCAAATGGAAGATTGCCATCGTCTATAATCTGCGTGACGACGCCATGCGGTTTGGTGAGTTAAAACGTGCGCTCAGTCCCATCACTCAGCAAATGCTCACCAAGCAGCTGCGAGAAATGGAAAGGGATCAGCTAATTCACAGAACCGTGTTTGAGGTGATCCCACCGCGCGTGGAGTATTCCTTGACTGAGTTTGGTCAGTCCTTCATGCCGGTGCTCAATGCGTTGTGCAAATGGAGCACAGAAAACCGCGAGTTGATGCAATTACTCTCTGACGACTAGAAAGTCACTCCGGTTTTCACTTTGGCTCTTGGTAAGTGAAAACTGAGCCTATGTCCGTATCAAAAACCTCGGCTAGTTTGAACGCTACTTCCAATGATGGCGAATATTTATCCTTTTCAATGGCAATAATAGTCTGCCGGGTAACACCTATTTTATCAGCCAGGGCTTGTTGGGACATCTCTTCAGCATCAAACCTAAATCGACGAATATGATTACCAATGCGCTTGCTCAACTCATGCACCCCGACGATAGCTGACAAGTTGGGTGATGAAACTTGTCAGCTCTGCCAAAATAAACAATAGCAAAATGACGTTTGCTAGACCGACAGTTCCCATGGAGCTAAAAATATCACCCCGATCAAAGGTACCTGCAATCAGTAGCTGCACTATTAACAAAAACACCCCCGCACTCAAGACCCGATAGGCGTACTTGTAAGCGGTCTTTTCAATTAATAAGTCTCGTTCATCGATCATTTCATGCTCACGACCAGCCAACAGTGCCTGTATGATTGATTCCAAAATTATCACCAGTACCACAGGTTTAATCACATCCCAGATATCCAGGTTACTGCCAGACTCCAACAGGTCATTACTAAAAATAGTAAAAAAATACATACCGAAAACCACCACAGTAATAGCAAGTGAGACAAGTAAACTCTTTTCTTTATATGAAAAATCCATGACAAATACTAAGTTAATTAATTTTTACATAATGTACAAAATTTTTTACATATAAGCAAGCTTTTGTCGACCTGAATTGGATTTATCTGAGTTTGCAAAATAAGGCGCTGAGTAAAAAGCATGAAGAACAAACTTTGTTTTGTTGAGTCAACTCTTCTGGCGCAGGCTTTCTGTATCATCAAGAGCAATATCCAGCGCTTATGAATTTATTTGCAACCTTTTTTTATTCGCTCAGGTATATGCTGTTGAGAGTCACAAATTTAACCCATTTGAAAGGAAAGAATTATGGAAAACTTTATAGATTCAATTGTGCCTATCTTCGGTATTATTGGCGTATTTGGCATGCCGGTCTTCATCATCGCTATTGTTTTGTACTTCAAAAGTAAAGAGAAGGCACAGTTCCACGAGTCCATGCAGAAATTAATTGAGAGTGGTCAGGAATTGTCACCAGAGCTACTTCAGAGCATCCCTGGCTATGTAGAAGATGAAACTAAAAAAAATGATATACGCAGTGGTGTAATACTCATCGGTGTTGGCGCAGGAATTGGCTTGCTGGGTTATTTTGGTCTGGGCAACAGTGTGGTCTGGGCCGCGGGCCTTCTCCTCGGAGCAATTGGTATGGCCACACTCGCCTACGGTATCTATGCCAAAAAAAATAATCTCGATGAAAACGCTTGATGGAAAGTGATCAAGAACTGGTTAGACGAACCCTTAGTGGTGGCAACCATCACTATGGGGTTCTCATTCAGCGCTACGCTGATTATCTATTTGGGTTGTGTATGAGGCTGACCACAGGCAACCGTGATCTGTCTGAAGACATATCGCAACAAAGCTTTTTAAAATCTTACCGTTATCTCACAAGCTTTGATCAAAAAAAATCTTACAAACATTGGCTGACAGGAATCACTGTCAATTGTTTTAAAGACATGCTCCTCAAGGAACAGCGTTACACCTCGCTGGAACTGGTCGAGGAGAGCGCACATTCGCCCGATCTTGATGGTAACAGTGAATTCTTTGATCTTATCAAGCCCCTCACCGAGGATGAAAAAATCTTGTTCACCTTGAAGTATATTTATGAGTACCAAAACAATGAAATTGCCGAACTGCTTGATAGGAAGACGGGTACAGTCAAATCGCAAATCAGCCGCGCCATGGAGAAACTAAAATGAAGTCATTTGAAACCATCATTGAACAAGAGAAAAAGGTCAACTATAGCCAGCGTAACAAACAGCTGTTCAGCTTTTACACCTTAACACTCATTGCTCAAGAACAGGCTGCCAAACGAGTGAGAAGAAAGCTGTTGATTTCGGCAAGTGTACTATCGATGGTATTGCTTCTTGTACTGGATAAATCCAATCAGTTATCCGCACCCATCAATCAATTTCTGAGCCATCATTTAGCCACCATAAACCCTATAGGTCTGATGGATATTGCGCTCATGGCAATGGCAAGCTATGCCATGACCGGGTTGCTACTCTTTATGACAAAAAATCACAAGATCAGCCGATTATTGCCGCGTCTAAAATAATCTACTTGCCTCTAGAGAATAACCAAATTTGACAGGGACGAAGTGTTTAAAACTCAAGAACAAACTTATTTAAGTTTGCGTCACGACCAACCGCGCTCAGACAACGTTTTTTCTGCAAAGGTTCTCGGCGAATCCTCCAGATCGGTGCCCAGACTGTCGTTCCAGCGATTTAAAAACCCAAACAAAGATACCACAGCAGCGATTTCAACGATCTCTCGTTCACTAAAACACTCTTTTAATTGACTGTAATCCTCATTTTCGACTGCGCAAGGCTGCAACGCAGCATGCCAGGCAAAGCGCAATGCCGAGCGTTCTCGATCAGAAAATAATGGCGATGATTCAAATTCAAAGGCAGCAGCAATTTTCTCTTGGCTTGCCCCGGCATTGTGTGCCGAATGGGCTGTGTGCGCCTGACAGTAACGACAACCTGCCGCGCGGCTGGCCACCAGGGCAACAAGCTGCTTTAACTCGCCCGATACTTCACCGGTTTGCAGTACTGTCATGGCCAAATGACTAAATGCGTTTAACAGCTCTGGCCAGTGCGCCATGGTCAGTGTGCTGTTGGGCACGAAACCCATTGCTCCGGCTATGGACTGCATCAATGGCGCGAGTGCCGGATTGTCCTCCATCGATTTAGTTGAAATCGCACTCATCACAATATCCTTTTATAGTGTTTCTGCTTGAAAATAGCCCTATGAACTACTCTGGATCAGCTAATTTTAATAGCTGCTTGCCAAAATTTTTCCCCGTATATAGTCGTTGTAGTGTGTCGGGAATGTTGTCGAAGCTCTCTTGCATATCCACCTCATAGGTAATCTCCCCTGAGGCAACCCACCCCATGAGCGCCTCTACAGCCTCCATGGCCCGGGGCAAATAATCGAGGATAATGAACCCTTGCATGCGCCCACGATTGGTGACTAGATTCATTAAATTAACCGGACCAGGCACAGGCTCAGTGGCGTTGTAATTAGCAATAGCTCCACACAACACAACCCGTGAATAGAGATTCAGGTGATTGAGTGCAGCCTCAAGGGTGGCACCACCAACATTGTCAAAAAATACATCCCATTTATCCGGACAGTGAACACCAATCTGCTCGGCGACATTCTCGGTTTTGTAATCAATTACTGCATCAAAGCCTGCTGTATCACGCAGCCAAGCACACTTCTTGTCGCCGCCTGCAATACCCACTACGCGACAGCCTTTGATTTTTGCAATCTGCCCAACTACGGACCCCGTGGCCCCGGCAGCGCCAGACACAAGCACCGTTTCCCCGGCCTTAGGCTGGCCGTGCTCGAGTAAACCAAAATATGCGGTCATGCCAGTAATACCAAGAATAGATAACATCATTTCAGGCGATACCCCAGGCGGTAGTTTGTTGACACCCATGGGCCCGCGACCGGGAGCAACAACGGCATAATCTTGCCAGCAGCCGGTGGTTTGAATCAATTCGCCCACCTTAAAGTCAGCGTGCTTTGAATCAATAATTTGAGCTACGGAGCCGGCACGCATTACCTCACCTATGGCTACCGGTGGCAAATACCCAGGACGATCAACCATCCAGTTTCGCTGCGTGGGATCAAACGACAAACACAGATTTTTTACCAAAATCTCGCCATCATCAATGGTCGGCACGGGAGTCTCTACATAATCAAAATTCTGTCGGCCAATCATTCCATCAGGTCTTTGTTTTAATACCCACTGACGATTTATTGTCATTTTCCCACTCCTAATTCATTTTTTATCTTGGTTAATCTGTTAATCAATTTAATCCAATGCGGATGCCATGAATAATTCGACAGGCATTAGATACAAAGATTTTGTCCGAAGCAAAGCTCTCCAAGAGCGCTTTGACATCATCTGGCACCGATTCTTGCGTTAGGGAAGGCCCTTGATCTGCACCCGCTGATCCCACCAATAAGATACCCATGGTTTTTATCACTTCCGTCGCTTGCTGCAAATTAATCTCTAGAACAGGCATGGTCTTCTTAGCAAGATGTGTCACTCGCTGGATGAAAAATCGTTTTGATGCAATAAGACTGTCCATCGCTACATTGTGCTCAATAACCTGCTCCAACCTAGTTAACAGTGGAATAAAGCTCGGATCTTGGCGAGCAGTGAGGTACAGCGTCTGTGCAAAATCACGGTCACTCATATCCTCTCGAAGCTGATCAATAAAATGGTCACTCCAGCGTCCGAGCGCCTCACCGTAGAGTGTCAAAAACACCTCTTCTCGGGTTTGAAAGTACAAATACAGGGTACCTTTGACTACACCCGCTTTCACCGCAAGTTTGGCCATGGAAAAACTTTCATAGCCCACCTCATGGAAATGTGCCTCCGCGGCACTGAGGATCTCCCGCCTGCGAAAAAGCTTTTGATCCTCAGTCCTTGCTCGTTTGGATACAGAGGTCATTTTTTCACTTTACTTTTAATGTTTTTCTCCGAAGCATCTCCGTAGGGAGGCATAAATCCAGCCAACTTGGCCACAGGCACACCCTTGGGCTGGCGGTAGATACTCTTGGCGTGACTGAAGGTCTTAAACCCTTCTATGCCGTGGTAGGCACCCATGCCGCTAGGGCCAACACCACCAAATGGTAGATCCTTTTGCAGCATATGGAACATCACATCATTGATACAAACCCCACCAGAGGTGGTGCCGGACAGAAACCGCTGCTCTTCAGCATTGTCATAACCGAAATAGTAGGCGGCCAATGGTCGGGGTTTGCTGTTGATGTAAGCGATGGTGTCCTCAAAAGTTTTGTATGTCTTGATCGGTAGAAGTGGTCCGAAAATTTCGTCCTGCATGCAGAGAGCATCATCCTCCGGCTGAATAACTAAAGTGGGTGGAATTTTCTGTGTTGGATTGTCGGAGAAGTCTTCATTGCCAGGATTTATGGTCACCATCCGGATATTGCGCGCTTTAGCGTCTTCAATATTTTGATTGATTCGGACATAGTGACGGTCATTCACCATGGCGGTGTACTGATCATTATTTAGAAGCGTCGGATACATTTTCTGCACGATAGTGGTTGCATATTCCACCACAGCCTCCAAATCCTCTTCGGGGACCATTAAATAGTCGGGCGCAATACAAACCTGGCCGGCATTAAGCATCTTGCCTACCATAATACGCTCAACAGCTTCTTTTAAATTGGCGCTCCTAGAGACCACCACTGGCGATTTTCCACCTAGCTCTAAGGTCACTGGCACCAAATTTCGAGCTGCAGCGGCCATGATGTGCCTCGCGATACTCGTAGCACCGGTAAAAATCATATGATCAAAAGGAAGAGAGGAAAAACACTGGCCCACCTCTGGACCGCCCGTTATCACAGTCAACTCGGTGGGATCAAAGGCCTCTGCTACCATATCCGCAATCAGAGCTGAGGTGGCGGGCGTGAATTCGGAGGGCTTGATCATGGCTCGGTTGCCGGCCGCCAGCACACCAGATAAAGGCTCAAAAACCATTCCCAAGGGAAAATTCCAGGGAGCTAAAACACCCACCACCCCCTTGGGTTGATACTCAATACTGGACCTGCCACCAAGAAGGTTTAAGGGAAACATGGTCGGCCGCTTTTCTCGCTTCATCCAACCTTTGAGATATTTTTTTGAATGTTTAAGACATTCTATTGAACCGGTAACATCGGTCATCAGATTTACCTGCCGAGGTCGACAACCAAAGTCTGCGTTCATGGCTTCGCTGATTGCCTCGGCGTGACGCACTAACACATCAATGGCACGATCAATTCTATCAATGCGAACTGCCGCGGATACTGCACCCTCTTTAATGTAGCTCTCTCGCTGGGCGAGTAGCGCAGCGTTCATCTGTTCTTCGAACTCAGTGTCGACCATTATTTTTTGTGGTGCGTTCATGACTATACCCCTTTAATTATTAAATGACTATCGGTCATTTATAATCGGAGGGCTGCCTAAATGCAAGCATTTTTTTGTCTGATAATGAGGCTCAGAAAAATGTTGCTATGGGGCACAACGCTAATTTGACTCGGAGACACCTTTCACTGGACCGGGGAAAAAACGATTAGTGTGCTGTTGATAATCTCTGTAACCCGGTCTTTTCTGAACAGAGTAGTATTCAGAGGGCACCGCGCCGGTGAGGTAAACCAGAGTGTTGTACATAACATAGGATGTATACAAAAGGGCAGCACCCAACAGCAACCATAACCAGGCGGGCTCTACCACCCGCAACGCCCACCAGGAGGGGGCTGACGCTACAATTAAGCCGTTCCATACCATCCACTCGGCAAAATAATTTGGATGGCGGCAAAAGCGCCATAATCCAACGTTGCACACTTGACGCTGTTTGCCGGCCTTTTTCATAGCCTTTAAAAACCGCGCCTTTTGCACATCGGCGACTGTTTCCATAACAAAAGCCATTACCCAGATTAGCAGTCCAGAGAGTTCAATAACTGAAAACGTTGTAGCATTGTTAGAAGCGATAACAAACACTGGCAAGGCTAAAAAAGACGCATTGGCAAGACCTTGAGAAATCGCCTCCACTTGCAGAGCCAAACTCTCTCTAGTCTTGCCCTCCTCTTGAAAACGCACACGCTGATACTGATAACGAGGAAACTCCTTTTTGAGCAAACCCAACTGCCACATCTTCAGTGCACCGAGGCCCATGCGCAAACCTACTAATACAAGAACTACAGTCACTATAAGTGATCGCAGCCAGTAACCCTGACTAAAGACAAAACTAACTAACCCCAAAACCACCAACCCCCAGGGCCAACCAATATCAACATAGCTCATGCGACCGGTGCGCCAGATGGGGATACAAACCACCAGCATGAAAAGCACTGTTTGTGCGGCTAAATTGATAACCGCCAAGTTAGAAAAGGAAGAGCTGTGCATTATCAAGGCAAGGCCAATGATAAAAGGTACTAGAGGCTTGTAATAGGACATCAGCAATTAGGGCTCCTGACAATGCAATTGAAATCTCTACTCCGATAACACAAGGCGGATCACCCTGTTGGCGTCTATATCATCTCGATCGAAATAGATATCTCTCCACACTTTGTCTCTATAGAGTACTGTCTGATCACTGAAATGTTCGGAACTGGGTGCGCCAGACTGACTGTAGGACAGCAGAGCCTGGGCCCGAGGCCCAGTGTCGGTGTAACTCAATGTCATAATAAAGCTAGACCCATGAGCTATGTTGTAACCACTGGAACTCAACGAGTTACTGTCCGCCACTTTGTCATTAATGCCGGAAAAAATCGGCGCCGCAATATGGGGTGCGGTGACCTGTAAGTTGGCAATGCCCTCAAAGCGATTACCTCCGTGCACCGGAAATTGGGCGCCAGCTCGATGTGCTACCTGCACGTCACCAAGCGCGATATCCAAGGGCATGTCTTGTCCTTGCAGCATCAGCACCGCTCTGGCTAAGGCCACCAGTGCAGTATCACCGTCGGCCAGCCCAACAGGCGTTTGCGCTGGTTTATCTATATCAAAGACGCCAGAGAACAGAGCTCCGGTAAATTGAGTGGCAGTATAGTCATAGCGGGTAATCCACTCTCTAAACAGCACCGCACCACGGCTGTCCAGATTGTAGCGATTATCCCAGTTAGCCAGTACAGAGCAGGCCGCAGTCAAGTTAACCTCAGTATCTTCCAGCACAACGATTGGATCTTTGTTACACCGCTCGAGCAGCCCCGGCTTTAACAGGTGCGCAGTGAGACCGGAATTATCAAACAGTGCACTTTGGATTTCTTTCATGGAGAAACGCCCATCCTCGCCACGAAAATCAAAACCATCCAAGCCTTCGAGCAAATGAATATTCATCCGCGTCCGTATACTGCGAGGCGTTTCAGTGGCACCGTATAGCGGCGAGAAACCGGTTGTTGGCCGATTTGGATCACTCAGCCAATAACTGTCGTTGGCATTAAACACGTAGCCTTCACTTTCAATCAACGGACGTTGCTCAAAGGGCGTTGTCCCAGAAACGGTGGCTTCTGGATGTTGCAACCACTCATCCCGAGGAGTGCTGCCATCCAAAATAACCAAACCCTTGGTCAGATACAGCTGCCTAAGCTGAGGCACCGCCGACACTCGACCACGCCATGCAGCGATGGCCTCGTCACTAAGAGCGCCCACCGCACTGTTGTCAAGATAGACGGCTCGACCATCACTGCTGGTGGATATGGTGTTTACCCAGGGCATGGCGTTGTACTGCCGGTGGGCATCGATAAAGTCATCCATAGACTGCGCTTGTCCCATGGCCAGCCACTGCGCCAATATGGCAATGTTGTCACTGTTAGCATCTCGGGCCCCATAGGCCACCTTGTCTGTCCACTCTAATCCCGGCATCTGCACAATAGGCCCATGATGACTGAACCAAATCTTCGTGCTCTGCTCCACTACGCCAGTCTCAGCCAGCACGTTGACAGACACATCACGAGACTCCATTGAACGCCATTCGTCCTCATAAAGGTACTGAGTGGGATCCTCAGGGTTCAACGTCAAGCGATAGAGAACCACCCGCTTTGAATCAGACACCGTGTGAGTCCAGCCAATGAACTTATTGAAACCCAGTGCCACACCTGGCGTTCCAATTAAACCAGTGCCGTAGACATCCAACTCACCGGGAATAGTAAGATGTTTCTCCCAGAAACGGCTGGTGCCATACCAAGGATAGTGAGGGTTGGCCAGCAGCGCTCCTCTGCCATTTTCTGTGGCCGCAGATGCAAACGCCCAACCATTAGAGCCCATACCCTCGAGCTTTATGCCAGCCAGTGCGGCATTTTGCTGAGCCGATGAAACCTCGATCTTTGCGGTAACCGCAGGCGGCTGAGCCGCGGCCACTGCAGCTGCCATGAAGGTAATGGTGTGCACCGATGCCACATATTGAGCCATAAACTCTTCAGCACTGGCTGGACGCACCCACGGCTCCCCATCACACCATGAATTAAACTGTCCCGCAGAGTCTCGCAAGTAACGGTTGTATCCCGCCGTGTAACCCTGAATCCATTGTTTGATGTGCTCGGGTTGTTGAGCAAAGGCAAGGCGGCCTTTCTCTGGTATATCTAAGGCGCGCACCACAATGTCTTTGTGCACATTGGTATCCTCGTGGCCTGATCCAAAATGCATAGCTGCCTGTCCTTGAGCATTGGTCAGCGCCACTGCCATATTGCACACATGATCCTGTGCTGCGGCATAGGCCTCGCCGTAGCCAAGACTACCATAGTCCTGCGCAGTAATGTGGGGAATACCAAAGTCAGTCCTGATGATCTCCACCTGATACTTTGCCGGTAGTTCAGCGTTTGGCTGGCAGCCCATAAGTGGAAATAAAAGCAAAAAAAGAAAGACGTTTGTGACACGAGATAGCACCATTGAAAAATTCCCCTATAGATATTTTTGTTATTAGATTTCACCGCTAATGATAACAACAATGATGTTAAAAAACCTCACGTCTTGAGGTTCTTCCGATATGCATTTAACAATCGGCCTTGCAACTTTTTGGGAATCCTATACTATACCCCCTATGGGTATAAAATGGTTTTCCATAATCGCCTTGGTATTTTCGGTTGAGTTAGTCGCTCGGCCAATATCCTATACTGGTGGATCCACAGCAATGCTGTTCTCCGACAACATGAAGAACAGTGCTTATCTGCACTATTCCCCTAGCTACAAGTACTCGTTGGGAATTGAACTGGTTAAGGACAAACATTTTGATGAAGATTATGCCCTTTTTCGATACACCTACCTACTCAACCGAAAAAATACGCAGACCTCTCAGCGCAATCTCTACTTTCAATCAGGTATAGCGTCGGATGGGGTGGATAACCATTTTTATGGCATCCATGGTGACTGGGAAACCAGACGCTGGTTTACAGGTTTTGATTACAAAAATGTAAGCAGAGATAACATCGACTATACCAATAAATCCTTTCAAATTGGCGTCGCACCCTACCTCGGTGACTACGGTGACTTGCACACTTGGATCATGCTGAAAACAAAGAAAAATTCCTTACAGAGTGAATGGTCCACCTACCCAGTATTGAAATTTTTCAAAGGTAATCTGCTATTTGAAGTGGGCTACGGCAAAAAAACCCAATGGGATGCCCACCTAATGGTTAGATTTTAAGGAGTTAGAAGATGAAAATATTTACCACTGTTTTACTGCTAGTTTTGATGACAGGCGCCTACGCATCAGATAAACAGGGATCTCATCATGCAGCGCATAACCACCACTCTCATGAAGGTCACCTCCATGGACAAGTAGTGGATGGCGAGAAATTGCAGGTCGATCCACAACGATTCGATAACTTCATTGATGGTCTCTCAAGTGCACAGATCGCCATTGTCGATGTCAATGGTATGGTCTGTGATTTTTGTGCCAGAGGTATCGAGAAAACTTTCAAGCGAGACGAGCAGGTAAAAAAAATCGATGTGGATCTGAGTAAAGGTAAAGTATTGATCGCGTACACAGACGAAAAAACCATCGACTTTGCTGAGATAGAAGAGAAAATTATTGCCAACGGCCAAAATGCCACCGGCCTGACAATACTGAAACTCTGAGGATTACCCTGTGAACGACAAACCGGCTAATTTGTTGTCTCTTTTTGCTTCGTCATCGACGCTAATTTGCTGTGCTCTTCCGGCGTTATTTGTCGCTGTTGGCGCCGGAGCAAGCCTGGCAAGTCTAGTGACGGTGTTCCCCTTTCTGATTGTGCTATCTAAGTATAAAGTCGCTATAAGTCTTGTCGCTCTCTCGATGTTAGTGCTCGCGGGGTATGCCAATTATAAGACACACCGCATGCCCTGCCCCCTGGATACAGAGCTCGCTAAAACCTGTATGCGAACCAGAGCAAAATCCCGTTATATTTACTATGTTTCTGTGGCATTATTTATCTTTGCTAGCATTTTTACTTACGTTATACCGAGGTTTTTATAACTATGAGTCACCCGTGTCATCATCAGCAGCTCGTCAGTATCCGCCGGATAGAAGGTCAAGTGCGCGGAGTAGCAAAAATGGTGGAGGAAGAACAATACTGCATGGACATCCTCAATCAGATCAAAGCAATAAAAAGTGCTCTGACTACGGTTGAAGGTAAAATCCTCAAAACCCATATGAAAATGTGCGTTCACAGTACGTTGCAGGACGGTGCCGACTTTGACCATAAAGTAGAAGAAATAATCAAACTACTAAAGCGTTAAAACGTCGACAAATCGAAACTTCTGCCAACCACGTCACGACAACATGGTTTCATTTGATGTTCAGGCAATTACAGAATCTCAATCCACAGACGCTCAATCCAAAGAAGCTCGATCGAGGGTAAAACTGACATTGGGTCGTGGTAAAATGTCCCTTGGAAATCACCTATCGGTATTGTCTTTCGACATCAGAAATGTGCCATCGACAATTGCAGAACTGGAATTTACCCTCGGCATTATGACGAAAAATCCACGTAACCTGCTGCATTTAATCGACGGTGACCGGTCCAAGCGCTATGTACTTAGGAAGAGTAATGATTTCTCAGGAAAAGATGAAGGATTCTTTAGCAGCAATCTCGTCTTGGATAACCAATCCTCTTAACAAAGAAACCTAAACGCCCTTTTATGGCAGGCGCTGAGAGCGGAAAACTGTGGGTTAGTCGTCATAAAAAGCATCAAAGTGTGCCTGTCTCTGATCCTTCAGCATACCCACAGTCTCATCGACGAACCGATTTCTATCTTGCCGTGTTTTTAACACCCAAATACAAACTGTATCGCGACTGTGATAGATGGCTTTAAGCTCATCATCGATGGCGCAAATATCATCGGGGATATCAACTGGTATACAAATCATATGGTTAAACCTTTTTAGTTTTGTTCTCACTTTTTAAATACAATGAGAAATTTTAAAAATACCCTGCAGCTAATGGGACAATATTACAGACGATAGTTTTCTTTGTTAAGTGCGTAAACCACTTTGTCATCGTCGCTTATTTCAAACATATAGGCACCCAATTTTTCAGTCGCCTTTCGCGATCGAAGGTTCATCTTACCGATATCAAAATAAACGGTATCTACCTGCTCAAATGCAAAATCCAATAATCCCTTTTTGATTTCGGCATTTGCTGAGGTTCCCCAGTAGTCAGGACGCAGAAAGGTGTACCCCAGCCGTACTGAGTTATCAGGCGTTCGATAGGAATAAAACCGGGTAGATCCGATAAAAACAGAGAGATGTTTATCTTTGATGGAAAAACAACCCAAGTCATTATTCATACCTGCGTTGAAAAAAGCAGTAAATTTTTCTCGCTTCCAGCGATCATGCTCAGGATGCTGCTGCCAGACAAGGGGATCGCCGGCCACCTGGTACAAGTCTGCAAAATGAGTGGGTTCTGTTTGGATAAGAGTAAAGTTTTGAGTTTCTAGCTGTGATTTTAAAGTAAACATGCAACGCTAAATCTCCTAACTTTACACCTATCCCTATTCAGTCTGCGCACTGTGACAAACTACCATCAGTCTGTGCCCTGTGGGGTCTAGGATATAGGCTGCATAGGTATCACCAGTATCCTGAAGAGAGAAGCCCAACACTGGCATAACTTGATCATAAAAGGCCATTGATTCAGCGAGATGATTGGTACCCAATACCATATGGCTGTACATTATTTTCCCTTAAACACAGTAAAGCGCGGAAAACCATACAACAAAGGGTTTCCCATGGCCAACGATTTGCTAAGACACCATACGCTTGAAAGCATTCTTGTGTTTGTCAACAAACTGATGTTTGAGGGCACCCAAGATATGCGCACCTAAAATAACATAAACCAAATAGGGCAATAGGTATTTGTGCACTGCGCCCCACAACACGTAAACATCACTCTGCTCCCACAGTGGTGGCAGTTCCCAGAAGAAAAAATAGGTTGGATAACCATGATAGGTGGTCATCATAAAACCAGTGACGGGTATAGCTAGCATCATAAAATACAGCATATTGTGTGCTCGGTGTGCCAGCTTGCGCTCAGTCGGGGTGAGCGAACCATCCAATGCTGGACGCTTTGAACGCCTATTCCATAGCACTCGAACAATCACCAGGAGAAAGGCTGTTACGCCAAGAGTCTTATGAGCAACATAATAGGCATTTCGATAAGTTGCGTCCTCGGGAATCATGGAGGCAAAGATTCCTGCTGGTATTAACGAAATGAAAATAACAGCAATAGTCCAATGAAGAACCCGCGAGACCTTACCATAGCGGTTTGATTCATTTTCGGTGGGTAGCACTAAGTCATCGGTTCGCTCGCTCTGGCGTTTAGCCACAAACAAGAGGAACAGGCCGGCCAACACAGCAGTGAGAGACTGTATCCACAATAAGGTGGGCTTTGCCGAATCCATGGGCGTCTGATTTGGTTTGGGATTCTCTAGCACCCCCGAGCTTGTGACAAAAAAGAAGAACCAAGCTGCCATGATCAGACAACCGAGGGCTGCCAATAGTGTTCCAAATACTCTGACTTTAGGTGCACTGTAATTTAGGGCCCAGGAAGTTAAGATTGAAATGAGAACAATCCCAAGTGAAACCCAGGCACCCGGATTGAATGAATAGTACTCCGCCAACATTTTTACCACCTTAACTCAATAATTAATGTACAGTATGATAAATAGACTTAGGTATTGCATGCAAGTAGGCAATATAATCATACTAGTATACAAAAGCATACCTTTATCAGTTTGTAACAATACAACCCAGAGAAAGCTGTGCGCATCCTTGTTCGGCTGCGCTGTAGGGGAACATACAATCAATCAAAAAGGAAAAAATCATGATCGAATCGTTATTTTCAATGCAGGACAAAATTTGTGTCGTTACCGGCGGCAGCCGAGGTTTGGGATCATTTATGGCCCAGGGTTTTCTCGAAGCTGGCGCCAAACGGGTCTATATCACCGCGCGCAAAGCAGAAGCCTGCATCAGTACCGCGGAAGAATTAAGTCACTATGGCGAATGTATTGCCATACCCAGTGATCTTGCCACAGCAGAGGGTCTGCAGACGTTGGTCAAAGAGCTCATGTCCCGCGAGCAACATATCGATGTTCTGGTGAATAATGCCGGTGCTGGCTGGGGAGCACCTTTTGATCAATTCCCAGAGAAGGGTTGGAACAAAACCATGGATATCAATGTTAAAAGTCCCTTCTTTCTGACCCAAGCCCTGACACCATTACTAAAAAAGAATGCCACCGCTGATAACACATCCAGTATTATCAATATTGGCTCTATTGCCGGAATAGTGGGCAACGCATTGGATAACTTTAGCTATGCAATTTCAAAAACTGCCATTCATCAGCTCACTCGTGTGCTGTCAACTGAACTGGCCAGCGATCACATCCGCGTCAATGCCATTGCACCCGGACGTTTCTACTCCAAAATGACCGAGTTTTTGAGCAATGATCAAGAAGCCTTTGAAGCGGAGCTCCAGAGTATCCCCATGCGCCGCTGGGGAGAAGCCACCGATATTGCCGGCGTTGCCATCATGTTGGCATCTAAGGCAGGGGCCTTTATCACTGGACAAATTATTCCTATCGATGGCGGCACCTCTGTTATCAACTAGAGTAAATTAATCCTATTGGAAAAGCCCCACTAAAGTGGGGCTTATGTCTGTGGCGATGATTCTCGTCTGTTGTCTCTGATAGTTAGATTCAGCTATGAGCAAAAGACTACAACCCATATCAGTGGCCGGCTAAAGGTTGATGTCGATATTTTATCCCGAGCAATAGCTCTCCTGTGGCAGTGGGGCAGTGACTATTGGTTTGGCAAATTTTTCCGAGCCTGTAAAAACAGTGCGGCCCCGATTAATGTCCACAAAATGATGATAATCCACTCCTGTGGCCAAAGCAGTGCCGAAGGACTGCCAGGCATGTATAAAAACCCCAGACCTATGGAGAGTATCAAAGCAAGAGTTCCGATAAAATATCCGAATCGCACCTTATACGGTCGCTGTAAATCTGGCTCTTTATAACGCAAAATCAAGAAAGACAATGCAACCATCGCATAGGCGACAACAATCCCCAGACCGCCTGCATTCACTAACCAAACCAATGCCGGACGACCAAAGAAAGGCCCAATAATAGACAGACTCCCTATCAGCAAGATGGCATTGTGCGGTGTTCGATATTTTGGATGCAACTTGCTTAGAGCTGCCGGCAACAAGTTAGCACGCGCTAAGGCATAGATCGCTCTACTACCACCAATAATAAAGGCATTCCAACTGGTCATTATGCCTGCAAGACCAGCACCTAACATGGCTATGCGTCCAGCTTCTCCAAACACCACAGAATTGGCCTGCGCTACCACAACATCCGAGCTTGTCAAAGAATCCTCATCCATCAACAGACCCAGCCCAAGAATAACCAGAGCGTACCATGCAATAGCCATGGCTACTGATATCATCAACACTGATCCTATTTCCCTGCGCGGCAGATCAACTTCTTCGGCGGCCTGAGGAATGGTATCAAAGCCGACGAACATGAACGGTACCATTACCAACACTAGGGTAATACCCGAAAAGCCATCATTAAAAAGTGGAGCCATGTTGGCAGTGTTACCCACAACCAAAGCTCCAGACACAAACAAACTGCCTATCAGAAGAATGACAATAACGACTGATGATTGAACAACAGTCGCCATGCGGACACCGCGTATGTTGAGTAGGGTCATAACAACCGCTCCCGCGACACCGACTAAAACCCAGCTGAGATACACATCCCACCCGGCAATCTGCCAGAGAAACATCCGATCCAATCCCGGCATTAATGCATCGAGCACCGTGGGCAGGGCGACGGCCTCAAATGTGACCACAGAGACATAACCTAAAATAATGGCCCAGGTACAAATAAAGGAACAACCTGCCCCCATAGCGCGGTGACTATAGACATGTTCCCCTCCGGCAAAGGGCAGTGCGGAGGCAAGCTCGGCGTAGGTCAGGCCAATAACCAACATAATACCGCCGCCAATAAGGAAGGCGATGATAGCGCCAATGGCCCCAGCAGATTCGATCCAAACCCCAGATAATACTACCCAACTCCAGCCAATCATGGCGCCAAAAGCCAGAGCTAGGGCATCGCGTCGACCAATCACGGGTAGAAATTTTGTTTCTCTGTCAGAAGATTTCATAGGCACAAATCACAGTAATGGCATTTGAGTTGTTCAATTCTACAGCGGGAACATTGAATTAAGCTCCGCTGCCATATTTTTGCTTAATAAGATCATTTACTACCCTTCGAACGTCAGATTCATCAGTTTCCCATGGTCTGCCAGCAGCAATAAAAATGGTTGACCCTTCGACGAAAGACATCAGTGCAATTGCCTCGGCGCGAGGAGATTTACTGCCAGCCTGTTTGAGTAAATCGACCAAAATTAAACAATATTTTTCGTAGATATCGTCAACCAATTCAGCCACCAAGGGATGCACCTGCCCCATGGCCCAGAGTTGTGGCCATAACTTATCCGATTGCAATTCACCACCTGCCGGCTCTGATGAGGCAAACTCTAGCACGTCGCTAATCGTCAACGGGCTATCACTGGTCATCGACTCAAATTTGCACTGATATATCTCGGCAATATATGCCACCAACCCTCGCAACATCTCCTCCCAGGTTCGAAAGTGATACTGCAGTGCCCCAAGCTTCATACCACTGGCGCGGGCCAAGGCGCGCATGCTGAGACTTGCGTAGCCCTGATCAACAATAATGTCGATTGCGGCCTGTAATATCTGTTGCTTTCTCCCACTCATGGCAGTGTAAATCCAGTCATTTAATCTCAATGCTGGAAAGTGTACATAAAAAACTACTCGCCGTCTTTGATGGGCTGACAATCCCACCGACAGTGATACTTATTAAGAAAAGCTGGCAGCGATTCAGTGCTTTTTGCAAGCGGCACCAGAAATGAATTGTCATTACAACATTTGGAAACTGGGCAGACCGTCAGTCAAGCCTCTAGCTATCCCTGTTCTAAAAACCTAGTTGGTCACCTCGCCCACAGCTCGAATTGCCGCATCAATTGCCGCCTGAACATAGGCATAGGCCTCAGAATCGGAATTAGCAATGCTGATTCGACCCAAGGGTTGCCGCCCCAACTCATGGGGCGCCTGGCCGGGTTCCCATGGCGGATCATAAAGATCCATATATTCATAGGCATAACCATGGGACCATCGATTTATGGTAATCGCCTCAATATCGCGATCAGCATTAAATCCAGCCGCCGCAAACATGCCGTTGAGCTGGTGACGAATTTCACCTTCGTAATCTGCAAATGAGGAGGCCATTATATTGTATCTGCCAAGCCGAAATAGATCACGGCCAGATTGTTTGCCATCGTCCTCCGGAACAGGGGTATGCAGCATGAACATCACCATGGCATCTTCTGGTTGAGTCGAAACACTATGGGCGTCTAAATTCACTGGCGGAGCATGAGTTACTAATTCGAAAAAACTATCTGAACACTGATATAAAGATGCGCCGCTTTTTCTCACCGCCTCACTGTTTTTAAGCACAACATTGGCACAGACAAAAGGAACCTTAGATCCGTAGGCAAGATTTTGTTTCTGCGCCTCAGGTAAATCCGAGCAAATATGCGGAATCATGGCGTTATATCCAGCCAAAATACAGTGCCTTCCCTCTACTTTATAAGCACGATCATCACGCACATAGGAGACGTCAACCAGATCCGAATCTGTATTGACCGCATTCACAACTGTACTATTTAGTCGGATGCGTACTGAAGTATCTTGTCTATCTAACCGGGAATAATCGAAGTGACTGGCAATCACTGCGTCCATTGAATCAGCCTTGGCTATCTGAGGAATAAGTTTGTGCACAAACAGTCTTGCTATCGAGGCGTTGCCATCCGGAAAAATAGCCGAGCGATAAGCGTTTGGATCTTCAGGTACATCGGACTCGTCGTCTGCGTCAGGTAAGCCCACGGCATTGGCGCCTGGTGCGCCCAATTCTAATGCTTCCATTATAGAGGCATTGTGAATGCCCACTCCCCAAAGAGCTCGAACCCAGGGTTCCGACAGCTTAGCCCCCTGCTCGGACAGACCAACTCGGTCATAGATAAAAGAAGCATATGAGGTACTGCGCAGGTAGGCCTCTTTCTCCGACAGCGGAATATCGGCCAGATAGTCTCGCTCACCGCTAGTCAGCGCTATCAGGTGCTTGGTATCGGAGTCTGATAGCCCCAGTGACTTGATCATAGCTCTGTAATCACCGACGCCTGCCCATGCAGAACGCCAATCACCTGAGATAATCCTATCCTCACCGTAGCGTTTTTTATTTAAATAGATACCAAAAGGAGCAGCCGCATTTGATAGTGCAAAGTCATCTGGTACCGAGGCTAAGAGTTTGTCGAAGTCCACCCCGATCTGTTCAAGGACACTGTATGCACCGGCACTAAAAGCAGACAACTCAAGATTGAGACTACCACCGGGACCCAAGAGCATCTTGCCAGAGAATTCAAATTCATTGCGCTTTGCATGGCCACCGAAGTCATCGTGATTATCCAACACCAGAATCTTTACATTGGGCCCCATCTTCTGTTTGTAGAGATATGCGGCAGAAAGGCCACTTATACCAGCGCCAACAATCACTAGATCGTAGATGCTGTCCACTGACTTGTACTTGTCTGGCTTCTGTCCGCTCATCACTAGCGCATGGGCCACTTCAAAGGAACCCCTGTGACTGCCGCGCATACCGGTGAGCCGCGGTGGATAGTACAATGCATCCTTATCCAACCTCCCAAGTGCAAAAGAGCTATAGGGAGCAAGTGACGTGGCGGCCACAGACAGCGCCGCTCCGTTTAAAAAATCTCGCCGAGTGATGTTATTTTTCATTGTTGACTACTCCTCTTCGGAGTCCCAAGCCTTGGTTTCAATAATTATCATCTCGCGGAACTTTTCCGGCATGTCCCAGGTTCCTCGCCAACCTTTGGGCACAAGAAAACTATCGCCAACACTGTAGGTCTGTTTTTCACCCTCTGTGGAAGTGAGAATAACCCTACCCTCCAAAATCGTAACAAACTCATCGTAAGGAAAGGGATAACTTACATCCACCAGAGCAGGCATTGACTCGTATAACGCCACCACAAAATTACCCTTGTGCAGGACTTTCTGCCAGTGCTCGTTAGCTCCGGACAATACAACGCCTTCAGGCCATGGCGGAATAGACTCCAACTCAGTTTGTCTCATGACCTCTTTGTCGAGAGCTATAACATCAATCATGGTTTGCGCCGATATTCCGCTAGTCGCGAGTAATAAGACTGCTAACAAATACGTCTTTTTCATTTATTTCTCCATTCGTTGTTTTCACTGGTTTTTCTTCAAACATTTCCCCACTCCTAAGCTGTTTGTTCTTGAACAGCCCGCCAGGCGGCATCAAAGGCCGCCTGCATTAATGGCATAGCTTCTGCGTCTGAATTCGCAATCGAAATACGCCCGAATTGTGCTCGGCCAATTTCATGGGGCGCCTGCCCATCCTCCCAGTCGGGATCATCAAGTGCCAAATAAGAATAGGCGTAACCATGGGGGATTCGATTGACCGTGATGGCAACAATATCCCTCTGGTGATCAAACCCATGTACCCCCAACAGTCCCTGTAGCTGCTCTCGAATCTGTTGCTCGTAGGCATCAAAAGACGTGCCATAAATCGAGTGACGGCCAATGCGAAACAATTCTCGCGCAGACACATCTTTTACATTTGCTGGCGTCGGTGATGCCATCATAAAAACCGCCATGGGCTGATCGGCACTCTGTGGCGGCTGATAACCACCTGTGGTCATGGTGGGAGCGGCGCTCACCCATTGAAAAGGATCGTAAGGGCACTGGGTGAAGGTCGCACCAAGTGCGGCAAAGGCTCGACCATTTTTTAACAACACATTGGCATAAACGAAAGGCACCTTGACACCATAGCTCAATGCCTTTTTCTGCTGCTCGCTCATTTCAGGACAAAGATGAGGGATGATCCCATTGTAACAAGCGAGAACACAGTGCTTTGCAGTGACACTCAGTGGCCGACCCTGCTGAACATAATCCACCTTCACCTTATCCACGGCTGTCTCTTTCACGCCCACCACTGTGCTGTTGAGTCTCAGTCGAGTTAAATTGTTTTCGCGGTCTAAAGCCGTGTAGTTAAATCGTGCACTAGCTACATCCTCAAATCCTTTCATGGCAGGTGAAACATCGGGAATTAATTTCTGCACCAATAATCGGGCCACCGATGCATTGCCGTCAGGAAACATGTAGGCTAAGGGAGCATCCCCTATCACAAAGGTGCCGGCAAAGTCACTGAGACGATTGGCCAACCAACCCATTGACTTGAGTCCCGGACAGCCGTTGCTCAGCGCCTCCAAGACCGTCAGGTTCCATCCAGCTGGGCCCATTAATACACTCAAAAAAGCACCGAGTATGGGCAAGGTTTCCTCAGCCAAACCAACACGCTCAGTCAAAAACTGGTTGTAGCTAGTGGACTTAATGTACCGATACTGCTCTAAGAGCGACAAATCAGCTAACAGGTCTCGATCACCGCCAAAAAAAGCGATCAACTTAATTTTCTCTTCCTCAGGTATGGGCAGCTCATTGATCGCCAGCTCATAGCCTTGAGCGCCATGGAAAAAAGCTAACCAATTGCCGTTGACCGTTTTATGGCCATCAGCGGTAGGGATTGTCATACCATTGTTGGCGCCAATTTTTCCACCAAGCACATAATCATCAGGTGTATTGGCCATCATTGCAGCCAGTGCCTGCTGGTCAATACCGATATCTTGTAACAGTTCAACCGCCTCGGCACTGTAGGCGGACATGGGCTCGATATTTTGCGCACCACCCAAACCCAGCACCATATTTCCGCCTTGATTAAATTCATTACGCTTTGCATGGCCACCAAAGTCGTCGTGATTATCCAACAACAAGATTTTCACATCGGCACCCATCTTCTTTCGGTAGTACCAAGCAGCGGCAAGCCCACTTTGCCCAGCGCCCACTACCACCAAATCATAGTGCTCGTCTAATGATTCATAATGCGACGGTTTTTGTCCCTTCCAGGCCAGTGCGTGAGCCACCTCATAGGAACCCTGGTGACTGCCACGCATACCAGTCAGAGTCGGTGGATAGTAATCATGAGGAAGGTTGTCGCACTCTATTGATGCACCAGCTTGAGCCATGAGTTGGCCTGGCGTCAGTAGGCTAGCTCCGGCACCTAAGGCCACACCATTAAGAAAATCTCTTCGAGTGATTCCTGTTGTCATGTTGTTCAAGCCTCATTTAGCACTGACATCACTCTTGTTTAAACCTTTCGCTTTTCATGACTAGATACTGTCACAGGATAAAATGCATGTCAATTGACATGTAACAACTTGATTTAGGTGAACAACATCTACCCACTGATCAATTTTTAGTCATTCCTCTTTTGTCTAACGACTCAACCACAACGCTTCTAATTAAGCTCGATCACTATAACCCCGGTCAATGGATAAAATACCATAATTATGTTTAATATTAATTATTTATTGATAAACAATAATATTTAGTTGTAAAACATAATAATTTTAGTTAGCATGCGCACATGGAAATTCGAATCACACTCGATGTAGAAATGGCGAAAAAGAAGATATCTCTAAAAGAGCTATCTCAAAAAATCGGAATTTCAATCACCAATTTATCGCTGTTAAAGACTGGCAAAGTCAAAGCGATTCGCTTCAGTACACTGATGGCAATATGTCGTGAGCTGGACTGTCAGCCCGGCGATATTCTGGTGTATGTGAGTGATGATGAAACTAAAGATTAATCGCATCTCGCTGAGATGTGCTCTGGATAACTGGATTTAAAAGGTTAAATTATGCAAAACAATGATTATTTGTTTCCTGGTGTTGCGGCTATATTTCTGGCGATGTTGGTGCCTCTTTATTGGTTGGGAATGGCCACCTCGGTGACTGACTCAGACATACTGTGGCAAGATATGATGTCTTTAGGGCTATCTGATATAGTCTTTGCTGCCATACCATTGCTAAGCAGTTACGTTTACCTAAAGCTTAAAACTATGTTGAATGAGCGATGGAATGTCAGCCAGATCGATTTATTGATATTCATCATGGTGGCCATCAATATCCTCTGGGTGAGCACCCTGCTGTTGGACGTGACAAGCGCATTGTCTTCGGAGTCTACCCTGGCGCAAAATCGCGAGAGCTTTTTGAGTATCGGCACGTCAGTGGGTGTTGGCGGACTCTTTTTGTTCGGTGTTGTGGACTTGTTAATTGGCATTTTTCTACTGGCAAATGCCACTGAACTTCCGAGTTTACTCAAGGCGTTTGCCGTTCTATCAATTATACAAGGTGTGCTGGGCATCACAGTAATCCTGGCGGCGCTGCTGATCTTTATTTTTCCAGTCACGCTGATTATTTTAGCGCTGTTGTTCCTGCGCAAACCAGAATCCATAGAGATTGTTTAATCTCTATCTACGGTTAACTTTTACGGCGATAGAAAAACCTTATTAAGTTATACACACTGAGTCTTAAACGGGAGTGATTAAGTTGAAGGCTTTAAAACTTTTTTTCATCTGTCTGGCCACTGTGGCAGCCTGGCCTATTGTCGCCTTTGGCGCAGCGCTCTATTGCTGGTGGACGGAAAGCGTCGCAGATGATGACGACCATGAGGCCTTTTATCATTGGGCCGTCAATAAAATCGACACCAACGGGGTCACGTTGAGCAGATTTCTGAGCCACAGAAAACAGGCGTCTCAGAGGATATTCATATCCTGTATAGATTTTCAATTTGTTAGTGATTTTTATCAGCACAACTAATGCTGATGCCTTGATTCAATCGATAATATCGCCGCAATAGCAGCATCAACCCCCTCCGCGTAGTCTTTAAAAGTAAAGGGCACTAATACATCAGGCTCAAGTGATGACAATGCCGTGGGATATTTAAAATCCGTCCAGTAACACTGGATCCAATCTTCACAGCCATACAGCTGATCATGCAATCCCCTTGCAGCCGTCATTCCAATACCTGAATTAGGCAGAACAAACGCATTGGTTTCCCCCCAGCTCAGGGGACTGTCACCAATTCGACGACCCACAATAGTGAGTTCATTTTCAAGCGCCTGTTTAAGGAAGCCCAAGCTGCTGATACCCGCAGAAAAGGTCTCATGACCTGTTATGGCGTAAACCCTTGAATCCTCTGGCATTAATTCAGGTATTTCAAACATGAGATCAGCTGTTTTTAGATAGTCACCACCGCCATTGAAGCGTTGATCCAAAATCAGGACTTGCGGCTGGAATAGCAAAATTTCAGCTTTAACTCGCTTGTTAAACTCTGAAATGCTCAGAGCACCATCATGGTTCTAGCGATATTGCACATAAAGAGCTTTCGATTCCACCAGTCGACTAAATTGAAACTCATCATTTGTTCTTACATAAAGTGGAGCATAGTTTCTATCATTAGAAAAACCGATAAATTGCGTGTTGTGATCATGATCCCATTCTGGGACTAACCATCTCCATGGAGATTGTATGTATCTGTCCTTGTGGGGAGGCATTGCTTTAATTTGAGACTTTTCAACACCACCTTCATGATTAATTATCGTCACATCCAAATTAAGCTTATTATCGATAAACCCTAATTCAAAAAGGAATCCAGTGTTTTGAATTAAAAACGGTAAGGCATAGGCAACAAAACCACTATCCTCACCACCATAATATTTTCTAAACGCATGTTTAATTAACTCAATATCGGTATTACCAATATGGGTAACTCTAGCCCCAAGCATACTTTCATATTCAGACGTTGTCGCAACGATATAATAACCATCATCAAACCAATATCCTTGGTAAGGCATAGCTGGGTAGCGTTTGGCCCTTGAATGACTCCAAACATTGGAATGGCCGTTTTCTCCTAAGGCAACGATTTCACTTATGGCTAGTTCAAATTTGGCTGGAGTCAATTGGTGCACATTTTTCTTCAACTCATTGATCTGAGCTAACGCTTTAGCCCGCGCTCTAAAATGAAAACTTCTATCGTATCCCCTTACATATTTCTCAAAATACTCTAGGTCCTGCAATCGTGCTTCTGACGCACTACTTGGTATTGGAAAATTTGCTTGGGGTGCATCAGGATAGAACATCAGGGTTCTAAGTAGCGAAGGAACACTCAACATAATGGTTATGCTGAGCAAACCTGCACATACAAGGAAAATAACTTTTGTCACAATCGAGAATTGTTTCAATTCATTGTCACTCTTTAACTAACACCTTGAGAAACCCACTGTTCATGGGACGACTACGAAAATCGGAGCAATGGTATTGCTCAACAATCTTATTATCTTTTAAATTATTAACATCATTATTAAAACGATGTTCTATTTCTATACAGAAGTTACTTTTGATCAACGCTCATAATTGGCAAAAGCCACACGCTTAGCCTGTCACCACTAGCTGATCGAAAAGTACGCCAACATTCCCTATTTTAAGCATGCGTAAAACCAGGTGTCGCACCACTCACCTTTTATGTAGGAAGACTTTTTAAACACTCCCTCCAACCGCATCCCAAGCTTTTCAGCCAGCCGAGCAGACTCGGGATTGCGCAGGTCAATAGTTGCAACAAATCTCTTTACCAGTGAATGTCCCTTCAAATGACTTATCAATGCACTGGTGGCTTCAAATGCATAACCTTGTCGCCAGAAAGATCGGTTTATCACCCAACCCAGATCTGCGGTTTGATCGACAACAGACAGCAACGACGCGTTTGATTGCCCGATCACTTGTCCCGTGCTTTTTAGCTCCCAGCCGAGAACCATGGCGTCGCCCTCTTCGACAAGTGCTAATGGCAAGCTCTTGTAGTGGTCTATGACCGCCTCCACATCAGTGAAAGAACGCTGATTCCAAGGCGTATATCGAACCACTTCTGCATCGCCATGGTATTCAAACAAATCACGGGCATCTACTCTTTTAAGTGGCCGTAAACGCAGTCGCTTAGTTTCTATCATTCCTTAAGCCTTTCGTCCGACAGATAGATTTTCTCCCAGTGTATCGCCGCATTTATACAACGCTTACTGTAAAATATAAAAACTTAGTTTGATATAGGCTTTGGTATTGGGAATGCCGGCTGATCATTGGTGTGGCAGTGAACGCCTCCTCCCGATGACCAAGAGTTCAACATTTCAATAAGATAGACATCACGAGCGGGGAAATAGCTTTCTATGCGGGATTTTGCAGCCACATCTGTTCTCAGGTTGCCAAAGCCCGGCACAATGACGAAACCGTTACCCACTAACCAGTTCATATAATTAGTATCAAACATTTGACCTTTATGATTTACAAAACCTTCGATGGGCTCTCTTATGACATTGAATCCTGCTTTTCTATTATCCCGGCTGCCCTATCATAGATCTTGGCGTCTTTACTGTCAGGTCGACATAATGACCGAGAGGTGCATTGAACAACTACAACAGTTCTCGGATCAATAAATCGAGCAATACCATCAATGTGTCCTTTGGTTAGATCTCCCTCTGGAATTCCCTCAATGAAGATAACCTGTTGTACACCAAAATACTTCTTTAAATCACGCTCTGCCTGCTTTTTGCTATAGTTCAAATTTCGATTTGGATCGCCGATGGTACTCCAATTCAATATAACTGTATCTGAGCCATTGAACTCCAGATTACCTCGCTCATGAACCACAGCTACTTGATCAACAGGTATATCAAGTATCTCGCCAACGTTGTCTGGGACCGAATTATCTAAATCAAAAGGTATATCTGATCCAAAAGCTCCTCCCCAGGCGTCAAACTCCCAATTTTGAATTCTTATTTCATTATCATGAAAGACGTAAACAGGTCCGTTGTCTCTCATCCAAGAATTATCATAGGGAACTGGGTGCCAATGGATATTTGTATGCTGTGGATCTGCCCCAATATTACTCATTACTTGCCGAGCGTCAGCATAAACTTGGTCTGAATGGTAGAGGATATGGAGCTTTTCATATCGTGAAACAATATCGGCTATCTTTGCAAATGCTATTTCACTCTCTTTCTCCCAGTAACCCGGCCATTGCATCCAAATCGCCTCTTGTGCCTCCCATTCAGCTGGAACACGCTTGGTAATATTTTGAACTTCATCTGCTTGATTCGTGGTACTTAGTAGTGTCATTGCAAGCGTTAACAAAATAGTCCAACCTGTAATTTTCAGTCCAACCATTTTTATGTTTCTCCAATTATTCTTTTGAGCTCCGTTAAATGAAGCTTGAAAGATCTTCTTCCCTTAGGCGTCAATGATACCCAGGTCCGCTGGCGGGTGAATTCTGTCTTTTTAATCAGTTGAATGTAGCTTGCTTCTTCCAACACCTTTAAATGTTTTGACAGCACTGAATCACTTACTTCAAGTTGTTGTTTAATAATCTGAAATTCCAACTCTTTTGTGGTATCCAACAAAGCGCATATCTGCAGGCGATTTGGTGCATGGATGACGGTATCAAATGTTACCTTAGTCATTATATTTTTTCGCTGTAGAGTACTCACCACTAGGGTATTTATAAAGCAGGTAGCCCACTAAAATTCCGGCAACTAATGCAGCTATGTGAGGTGCGTATTCGAACCCTTCATAAACTCGAAATTGTCGTCCCAAAATGAGAATAACCGCAAATATAAGAAGTAAAACAAGCCCACTTTTTATCCACTCTTTTGAACGAGGTAAAATATTTACCTTTATGCCCAAAAGACGGAAGGTATATGAATAAAAAGCTACACATATAGCAAAGCTGGCTGATCCTATATACATTCCCAGCGCCCACAAATTGTCATGCCCCAACTAAAAACAACAAGGGAGCAACTCAAGCTTATAAATGTTATTAGTATTAGAGGTATTCTAAATGACGTAACAGCATCACGTTTGGTGGAGTCTACTGATTCTAATAAAGCCGATGCCTGTTCTTTGGATAAAGTTTCTTTTTCAGTATTCATTACTTTTATTCCTTTAATTCATATTGATGGAGCAAGTATACCTACTACTTTCCATAACGGAAAGTATTAATTTTCCATAATGGAAAGTAATTGGCTATTTATTTATGAACTCTACACTAAACATGAATCGCAATAGTCGGGTGAGTTTGCAACAAAATATGCCGCGGCAACGAAGATATACTATCTATAGAGAAATTTGTAACTGCTTTTAAAGTGCAAAATCTTGTAACAATAGAGGTTTGTGAGGAGCACTGTTATTCCCACTCAATAATAGAGCTGTATTTTTTCCATGTAAAACAGTAGGTTACGCTCATATAAATGAGGTTTGTAACTTCTTTGCAAGTCGCCGCCATTTTGGCTCCCGAAATGTGTTTGTCTAAATCTATTGGCAATCAAACACCTGCTACATCTGCACTTACAAGCTTTGTAACTATGGCTAAACCTCCACTGTCGCATGATGCGACAAATACCATCGCCGCGCAGAAGGCACTCTTCTATTACATCCACTACCCTTTAGCTTGTATCCACTTATGCACCAGATGATAGATATCATCTGGTCTTTTTGAATTCCAAGTATCGACAATCTTTAATGGAGAATTGCCATAGTCATCTTGCACATGGATGTTAGCGCCATGATCCAAGAGATAGACTGATGTTGTGTAATGGCCTTGCCATACAGCGAGTAATAGAGCCGTTCTGCCACGGTAATCTTTGCACTCTATGTCCGTACCAGATTTTATCAAAGCCTCCACTAACTCTAAGTTACCTCTCTCTGCGGCATTTAACAGCGCTTCTTGTCTGCTTTCTTCTGACACAAATGTAATTGGCGCAAGAAAGCCTACAATTTTGGTGTATCCCTCACTACCTGCAAGATCAATTGGCATATTACCAACGTAGTCTTTTGCGAGAGCATCTGAGCCCGCTTCAACAAGACCAGATACAAATTCTTCTAATCCCAAGAAGGCCGCCAGATGTAGCGGTGTCCATCCAAAGATATCTGCTTCGTTAATATTGTCTCGGATCTCGGCATGAGTATTAAATGAGGCATAGTCACTATCTAGAACTGATTGGTGTATTTGATTTCGCTCAATCTCATAAACATTCTCTAGACCACTGTCATCAAGCTTCGCCTGGTACCATTGTCGATAGTGGTCATTACTACAAAAGCTGACATCAATACCCATTACATCAGATTCTAAACGTATGCCTTCATTTCCAGACACTCCGCATATTTGACAATTCGAGACCTGTTCACTGCAGAAAGGCGCAGTTCTCCCCAGCCATGGAATTCTCGAATACCCCTCGGAACTCAACCCGACTGTATTGATAGGAATGTTTATTTCTGGATGGTCAGAGCCAATATTGGTGCAATATGTCCACGCATGATTCCAAACTGGGATGTGATGAACAGTACAGAAAGGAATGCGAGTGTCTCTCTGTGAAGTTTTGATATTTGATGATACTTGATTTGCCCTATTATGCTGACAGTTCATGCAGTTGTCGGTTCCACCATTTGGCATATATTGGGCTGCTCACCAACTCCTTGAGCTTGGTGAATTTACTAAAGCGTTTAAACCAATTTTCAGAGATTACTTTTACCATTCATTAGTGACTATGACGACCCTAGGGTTGAGTGAGTTCAACCCCGAAGGCCATATTAAATTCATCACAGCGATGCAATCACTTCTAGGCTTTATGATGCTGACATGGTCTGCTACGTTTTATTACAAACTTTTTTCGCAAGAAATTCCAAACAAAAAAAGCAATTAAACTCTTACGAACAACAGCACGATTTCACGGTTTTCCGACATATATCAATTAAGTTGCGACAAGCTTTAGCGCACTCCTGATAATACTGGGTTCCATTTTTTCTCAAAGCTTCGCACAGATAACACTGTGGTGAAGTCAATTTTATTCTCAGTCTTTTTTACCAATAAATTAATGAGACCAATGAATGTGCTTGATTTTCCATTCACCATTTTGTTTTTCCAGCACCATCGTTTCCATACCTTCGTAATCGCGCTCTTTACCCTTGTAAGAGCCTGTAGTATGACTACGCGAGGCCGATATCGCAGTATTACCAAGAACTGTCACTTGGTGCTCTAATGTTTCGCTCTTCATAGCCGCCAAGTACTTCATATCAGACAACATATGATGATGAGCGTATTCGTCTGCGCTTCTTTCAACACGACCGCCCTCATAAATGGTGACATCATCAGCTAATTGAGCACGCGCAAGCTCTTTGTTACTTGTTTCTAACGCTTCATGAAAAGCTAATACAACTTTTGCAGCTGGGGTATCCAGCCCTTTAAGCATTCCTTTATCTTTTTGTTTGTCACCATGAGCGTGAACTACAAAGCTAACGGTCATTAATAAAACGAGTAGTATATTTCTTTTTTTCATTTTCATTCTCTTTTCAGGTTTAATTTACAGGGCCGACAATACTAGTAAGCACTGCTGTTACAGATAAAATGGCAATAGCTACAAACATTTCAATTGAGATTGATTTGGATAATGTTTTTCTGCCATCACTATTTTTGAGCTGCGGGACTAATTTCAATTTATGTGTAGCGGCTATCTTCATTACGCAAATCACTAACAACAATTTAACTAATATGGTTTGTCCATAATTAGTAAATAGCAGAGCATCTAATCCACCCACCAACTGAATTGCCAATAATAAGCCAGCGATTAAGAGCAGACTTACCATGACACTAGCTTGTTTTCCAAACCTTTCCATCAATTGATAAAGCTTTTCGAATTCCAACTTATTGCAGGCTTTTTTAAGAGGGTAAAGGGCCCCAAACCACCACGCCATTACAATGACATGCACCATTAATAGACCTTTTTCAAAGACCCCCATGACGGAAACGTGTCCAGCCAAAGTAAATGAATAAGAAAGAAAAAATAGACATATGACAAGCACGGCGTTTAAGACATATTTAGTAAGCTTCCAAACACAAAATTGAGAAGAAATTACTACTATCGCAACCCCAATCAGGCCAATCAAGCGCCATAGTGTGGTATCGCCTATTGACGAATCCCACATGATACTAATCATATCTAGGTCTAGCGCTCCTACTATTCCTTCTTCAACCATTGCGCCAGTGTTAGCAAAGAACCAAATTGCATTTGCTAGAAAAGCTATTAAGGCGGCAATAAGGGTTATCTGACTAAATGATCTTCTTTCTCCATTTTCCAAAGTATTACCGCCGTACACATTGCCAAAAAATGTATATCCAGCAATACAGGCAAAGCCAACGTAGAACGCAGTTTTCGTCAGCACTATGACCGTATTCCAGATATAAATTTCCATAGTAATTACTCTACTTAATTAATGAACCATGAAGCCAAAGTTGTCCTTCATCTTGTGACCATCTTTACCTAAGAAAGTGACATCTACGATGTAATTGGCTGGAGCCAACTGAGGTAGCTTCCATGAGAATTCACTGCTCGCTTCTTTTGAAGGTTGAAAGCCAAACTTTACTTTTTTTCCCTGCTTATTTTTTAACGATACTTTGACTAAACGCACTTCTTTACTGAACTTAAGTGTAAGTTCCTCTGGGGATGTCATTAACATTGCATTATCCGAAGGCGAACTTTTTTCAAGATTTACGTGTGCGAACACAGCGCTACTAATAACAACGCTGATTACCGCTAAGATTTTGATTAATGCTTTCATATTTACCTCTTTTAAAATTTATGGTTTAACGACTAAATTTAGCTTTTTGATAACTCTTGATTAAAGAAATTTATTTCTCTCTTTTTAACAATTGAATAAATAGCAGGCAGTACAATGAGAGTTAGTAACACTGCACTCGTCATCCCACCGACCATAGGTGCTGCGATGCGACTCATGACCTCCGAACCAGTGCCTGTTCCATATAAAATAGGTAATAGACCGATGATGATTGTTGCCACGGTCATCATGACAGGGCGTACACGCAAACCAGCGCCATGTAACAAGGCATCTTGATAATCTGCGTCAGAAATCTGTTCTGCTCGCTCGGTCGCTTTTTCCTTGAGATCTGTAAGAGCTTGATTCAAGTAAACCAGCATGATGACTCCAATCTCTACGGCAACACCTGCTAGCGCAATAAAACCAACACCTACAGCGACGGAAAAGTTAAATCCTTCCAAATACATTAGCCATAAGCCACCAATCATTGCCATAGGTAATGTCACGACAATAATGGCTACTTCGCTAAACGAGCGGAAATTCAAATAGAGCAAGATCAAAATAATGGCTAGCGTTAAGGGCAAAACAAATGTCAATTTTTCTTTTGCTCTTTCCATATATTCATACTGCCCAGCCCAAGAGATTGAGTAACCTGTTGGAATTTCTAGATTTTGCTCAAGGTACTCTTTAGCATTCTCTACATATGTCCCGACATCCACGCCTTCGATATCAATAAATGACCAGCCATTAATGCGAGCGTCTTCACTTTTTATTCCCGGAGCGCCATTCTCAACACGGATATCTGCTACATCTCCCAATGCGATACGCTGATCATTCGGAGTAATAACAGGCAATCTAGCGAGTTGCTCAGGCGAATCTCTATAGTCTTGTGGATATCTTAAATTGACAGGGTAACGCTCTTGTCCCTCCACAGTTTGAGTGACATTCATGCCTCCAATAGCCGTCGATACCACCTGCTGAACATCAGCAATATTTAACCCGAATCGACTCGCCTTTTCACGAGAAATATCTATCTTGATATAACGGCCGCCAGCTACACGCTCGGAATAAACCGATGCTGTTCCCTCTACCGCTGGTAACAATTGTTCAATTTGCTGACCTATTTCTTGAATCTTATCAAGGTCAGGTCCTGCTACCTTTATTCCAACAGGAGTTTTGATACCCGTCGCTAGCATATCTATCCGGGTTTTTATTGGCATCACCCAAGCATTTGTTAAGCCGGGTAATTTAACCAATTCATCAAATTCAGCTTTTAAACTTTCAGTGGTTACTCCGTCTCGCCACTGCTCTTGTGGTTTCAACTGAATGAATGTTTCAATCATCGTTAAAGGGGCAGGGTCAGTGGCGGTTTCAGCACGACCAACTTTGCCAAAGACGGTCTCGACTTCAGGCACTGTGCGAAGTAACTTGTCCGTTTGTTGTAATAATTCGCGAGCTTTACCAATGGATATGCCGGGGTAAGTTGTTGGCATATACATCAGGTCACCTTCATCCAATGGCGGGATGAATTCACTACCAATCTTATTAACAGGCCAAAAACCCACGGCGGTAACCAATAACGCAATTACAATGGTTGATTTAGGGAATTTCATAACCTGTCTTAACACAGGCATATACAGAGCGGTCAGTACGCGGTTCAATGGGTTTTTCTTTTCCGATATAATCTTTCCACGAATAAAATATCCCATAAGAACGGGAACCAGAGTTATTGCCAATCCAGCGGATGCAGCCATCGCATAGGTTTTAGTGTATGCAAGAGGGGCAAACATTCTTCCTTCTTGAGCTTCTAGAATAAAGACTGGTAAGAATGACACTGTGATAATAAGTAGACTGAAAAACAATGCTGGACCAACTTCACTTGCAGCTTTAGCAACAATTTGCCAACGGTTTTCATCCGTCAATGGCACGCCCTTTTTATTAAGAGCTTCCATGTGCTTGTGCATATTTTCAATCATTACAATTGCACCGTCCGTCATGGCTCCTATCGCTATTGCAATCCCACCTAATGACATAATATTGGCATTGATACCTTGCATGTACATGATGATAAAAGACACCAAAATTCCTAAAGGCAAGGTAATAACTGCGACAATGGAAGAACGTAGATGAAACAAAAATGCCGCACAAATTAGTGCAACCACAATTAGCTCTTCAATCAATTTATCTGATAGATTGCTAACCGCTCGTTCAATTAACTTAGATCTGTCATAAACAGGAACAACTTCAATACCTTCAGGCAAAGAGGCTTTTAATGATTCAAGTTTTTCTTTTACACCGTCAATTGTTTGCTGTGCGTTTTCTCCAAAGCGCATTACCACGACGCCCCCAACAACTTCGCCTTCACCATTTAACTCCGCTATCCCTCGGCGCATCTGTGGACCCAATCCAACATCAGCTATATCGCCAATACGCAATGGCGTACCCTGCTCATTAACGCCTAACGGTATTTTTTCGATGTCACCAACGGATTGAATATAGCCAGTGGCAGTTACCATGTACTCAGCTTCGGCCATTTCAACAACAGACGCACCTGTTTCTTGGTTACCTCTTTTCAGCGCCATTTGAACGTGAGTCAATGGTATACCGTAGGCTCGCAACTTATCTGGATCAACTTGAACTTGGTATTGTTTAACCATGCCACCAATTGCAGCGACCTCAGAAACTCCCGGAACCGTTTGAAGCTCGTATTTTAAAAACCAGTCTTGGATACTTCGCAACTGACTAAGATCATGATTACCAGATTTATCAGTGAGCGCATATATATAAACCCAGCCCACACCTGTTGCATCAGGCCCTAGCTGTGGTTTTGCTGCATCTGGTAAACTCGAAGCAACTTGACTCAAATACTCCAACACACGACTCCTTGCCCAATAAAGGTCTGTGTCGTCGTCAAATATGATGTAGACATATGAGTCGCCAAAGAACGAATAACCTCGAACCGTTTGTGCTCCCGGTACTGAAAGCATCGCAGTAGTTAAAGGAAAAGTTACTTGATCTTGTACTACCTGAGGTGCTTGTCCCGGATAACTCGTTTTGATAATTACTTGAACATCTGACAAGTCAGGAAGCGCATCGACAGGTGTATTTTTTAACGCAAATATTCCACCAAATGCGATGATAAGCGTGGTTAATAACACAAAGAAACGGTTACCCACTGACCATCTAATTATTGATTCAATCATTACTAATCTCCCTATTTAATGGTTCGAATGATCGACAACAGCTTTCTGTTCATGATTTGTCTCATGTTCGTCGCTGTTTTTTTCATTTGCTTCAAGGGAAATTTCAGTGATAACCAATTCATCTCTCACTTCAAACGTGAAAGTGACGTTGTCACCAACATTAAAGTCAGCTATTTCTATATTTTCCGCGACGATAAAATCCATCGTCGCAGCAGGTCTATCCCACTTCTCTATTGGGCCTCGACTAATATTGAAAGTGCGATTGCCTAAGGTTATTTCATTAATTAAACCTGAGACTGTTGCAGAGGATACTTCTGGCTGACTCATGATATGAATACCAGTTACTTCATATCCACTATCTTCGGTTTTAGACACCTCGAAGTGTAAAGATTGACCTGACTTTAAAGAGTCAACATCAACATTCTCAGCCACATTAAAGTCCATTGTCATTTCCGGCCAATCCCAATCTTCAGCCGGGCCATGTGTAATATTGACCATACGATGTCCTGTCATGACGCTGTTTACTTCACCTTGCATCCAGATAGAGTTCGGCACCTCATCATGTGTCATACGCTTAAAGTCTGATGACTTACTTGATTCCGAATCAATTAGGAATTGAGCAGACGTAACAACAACATCATCTTCATTTAAACCGCTCAGAATCTCGATACTATCTTTATCAACTCGACCAATAGTTACCTCAATTGATTTAAACTGTCCGTCACCTAAGGCGAGGACGACTCTGTCTTGCTTGCCTGTGCGTATGACCGCTTCTTTAGGAACAATAATCGCAATGTCGGCTTGATTCGCATGGATCGAAACTTGTGCGAACATATTGGGCTTTAATTGAAAATCAGGATTACCAAATTTCAAGCGAACTCTAAGTGTGCGAGTTTTACTGTTTAATGCTGGGTAAACATAGTCAACCACACCTGTCCAATCTTCTCCGGGCAAGTAGTCTAGAGTCATCGATACTGGCAACCCTTCTTTGATAAGCGCTGCATCTCGTTCAAACACTTCAGCCTCTACCCATACTTGGTCAAGTTTGCCGATACTAAGCAAAGTATCTCCCGGTTTCACATAGAAACCTTCTCGTATCTTTAACCCATCTACAACACCTGCTTGAGGCGAATAAAAGGTAATTGTTTGTTGAACTTTTTTTGTTTGCTCTAGTTCTTTAATCAAGCCTGCTGAAAGTTGTAAGGCTTTAAGACGATCTTTAGCTGCCGTAACTAACGAGCCGTTATTGCGCTTTAAGGCGATTAACAATTCTTCTTGAGCATTAACTAACTGGGGAGAATATAAGCTGTAAAGGGGTTGACCTTTTTCTACAGGGTCACCCTCAGCCTTAACGTATAGTTTTTCGATCCAGCCATCAACACGTGGGTGGATATGAATTAGTTTATCTTCGTCATATTGTACATAACCCACCGTAGAGATTTCAGTGTGCATATTTTCTAGCTCAACAGGTGCGGTACGAACACCAAGATTATTCACCACATGAGGAGCGACCCTAACAGCACCGGGGCCGAAGTCATCAGTTGATGATTCATCTTCATACACAGGAATTAAGTCCATCCCCATAGGAGATTTACCGGGCTTGTCCCGGCGGTAGTTAGAATCCATCGGGGCAACCCAATAAAGCGGCTTTTTCTCTTCAGAATTTGTTTTCGGTCCTTCAGAGTTAGGATTTAGGAATAAACCCAATGTCCCAGCACCTATTGCTGCACCAATGATGATCGCGATAATTATTTTTGTATTAGATGACATTATTTCTCTCCGAATTTACCAGTGTGTGCGGGTGCTGATTTTGAATGTGACTGTGCGAAGAAATAATTGATACGAGTTACTGTTTTCAATGCATCAACATCTATTTTTAGTGCGGAAATTCTGGCATTAAGCATTGCGATTCTAGCTCGAACAACTTCAGAAAAATCACCATCATCGTTGGTATAAGCAGTCAACGAAGCTTCTGCGTGGTCGTGGGTTTGCGTAAGCAATTGTTCTTTATATATTGACTGCCTTTCTGATAGTCTTTTCAGCTGCCTTAGCTCTTTTTCAATTTCGCTAATCATTTGTTTTGTTAACAGCAATTTCTCTGTTCTGACAGCTTCTGTTTCCGCGATTGATGCGGCAACTTGTTTATCTTGTCTATTTTCAGTGAATAACGGTAAATCAAACGTCACACCAACAGAAAACAAGTCTGCTCTATTATCTCCTGATGGCATATCATCACGATAGGCATAGCTGGCGTTTACTCCCCACTGGGGCTTATATTGTTGTTTGGCTATATCAACAGCTGTTTCAGTCACTTTTTTCTGAACATCAATTGAGCGAATCGCAGGGTGATTTTCTAATTCTAATGCCAGAGCATTTCGCGAATAATGAGCCTTCTTTAAAAATGCGGGGGTTTGCAATCGAATTTCAGGTAGAGTTTCTGAGACATTGAATGCCATTGGTTGCGCGTCAAAATCAAACGCTTTTTCATAGTTACTGTCATCATAAAGATGAAGCCATTCGTTTAGACGAGCAATTGAGGTTTCTAATTTTTGCCTCTGGACTGTCAACCTATCTTCCAATTGAACGATTTCTAGTTGTGCTCGAATGACATCTTGTTGTCTTGTTTTTCCAATCACATTTGAGTAACTGGCTTTTGCTATCTCCGCCATCTGCTCAAATAGTTCCCAATCGTTCTCGATTAACTTAATGGTTTGTTGCGCTAGAAAAGCGTCTAACCAAAGTTGGGAAACTTCACTTTTCAATTTCGCCTTACGATTTTCGCGTAACAGCGGGTATTTAGTTGATTCGATTTTTAGCTGTTGTCGTTTGAGTTCCAAACTATCTCCTCTAGGAAACATTTGAGAAACTCCAACTTTAAATTGAGTCATACCTTCCTGATCTAAGTTCCATGTATCTGTTGGTAAATTCATCATGCCCACAGACATAATAGGGTCAGGCAATGTTCCAGAAGCTATACTGTTATACTCAACAGCTTGCTGTTTCAACTTGCTGCCGTGCAGCCAAGGGTCATTTTGCTGTGCTAATGCTATCGCCTGATCAAGTGAAATGATCTTTTCTGCTTGGGCATAAAATGCAGAAAATCCGATCATTAAACTAACAGTAATCTTTAACAGACTTGGAATTCCAAATTTCATTAGAATTGCTCCTCATAGGTTTTCACCTCTGCATACACTTCGCTAGTACCATCTTTAAATAGAATCAACACGTTATAAGGCATAAAACGTTCACCTACTTCCATCCCCGGAGAGCCAACAGGCATCGCTGGGACTGACAAACCAATGGCGTTGTTGTGTTTTTCAGCTAAAAATTGTTTTATGAATTTGGCAGGCACATGCCCTTCAAACGCAAAGCCATTTCTAGTAACGGCTGTATGACAAGAGCGATAATTAGGTTTGATACCGTACTTAGTTTTTATATTGGAGATGTTGCGGTAATCTTTGGAGTGCGCAATCACCCCTTCATCTTCAATATGGGTTATCCACTTTTTGCAACATCCACAAGTCGGAGTTTTGTAAACTAATAACTCGATTAGCTTTGCTTCGACATGACTTTCATGATTATGCTCGGTAGCGTGAGTAAACGCTGGTATTAGCAGTATAGCTACCGCTAACTTAAAAAATAATTTGATCATTTTGCCCCCAGACAATGCTGGATAAAATATAGGCGCAATAGCGCTTAATTAATTAACAAGAAAAGTTATTCTGTGCGTAAATTTTGGACGCACTAACCCTGTGTTAGGCAAATATTGGTGGACGGAAAAGGGAAGTAGACATTGACTTTGGGTGTTCAGCGCCTTGGTTCACTATAGCTTCAGTAAAGCCCAAAATATCAGGTGAACCATTGTTTGAATTCAAAAATGTGACTGATGTACATGGACAAATACAGTCTACGTCGCAGCAGTCTTTTGAACTTGAAGCACTAGCCTTCATATCACCATGTTCCATACCTTCATGAGACTTCATTGAAGAGTGTTCCATAGTCATATGAGATTGATGAGAATCTGCCGACATTTCACAAAACATAGATGTATAAGCCAATGCTTGCCCAACAAAGGCAGTAAGCATGGCAACAACAACTAAGACTTTTGAAAGTGGTTTAAACATACAGTCCTCTTAAAACTACCTTATCATGATAATCTAAACTTGTGTTTGTGTAAATGATACTGCAATCACGTAGAGAGTAATTTTCTTCCGTCTATTTACCTGATCTTCATCAATTCCTTTAAGCTCACCGTGTAGACGCCAGCCAAGGGTGGCAGCACTTACCACCTCTATTGTGCTGTCCAATGCCCACCCTATGAGCGCTGAACTATTGGCAGTTATCCCTGCTACTAAGGCGACTATTACTTCAATTGCATCATAGATGACATTTAATATTTGAAGCGTTCTCGCCTTTTTTAAATCCCTTTTTATTGTTGGTTCCATACTTTTTCCTGCAACGTCAAAAAATGAACGACACGACAATATTCTAGTTTCGCCGTTCTGGTTAATTCGAAATAAGGGCTTTCGTCATTAATCAGAAAGCCCTTAACATTAGATCGCAGTTTTGCTGTGAACGAGTCTGTAGAGTACAGGTAGTACAACCAGAGTTAATAAGGTAGAGGA